>Ga0310690_10000959_pt1 | contig 55332 bp, 44 predicted proteins | sample AusTroGonzalo_MG_2_FD_207661 | JGI IMG/M metagenome (GOLD analysis project Ga0310690, IMG submission 207661) | Bovine rumen microbial communities from tropical cattle in Woodstock, Queensland, Australia - Gonzalo_04 (v2) (version 2) | ecosystem: Host-associated > Mammals > Digestive system >... | reverse complement strand
GCTATGGCGCGGGGGCGCACCTCTTCCCATCCCGAACAGAGAAGTTAAGCCCCGCCGCGGCGATGATACTGCGGGAGACCGTGGGAAAGTAGCGCGCCGCCCACCCTAAACGGAATCCCCTCACCAATCAATGGCGAGGGGATTGCTGTTTTTATAGGCAAACTGATTTGCCTATCATTCCAAGGATTGATTTATTCTACTTTATACTTTCTTCCTCGAATCTCTTCAACTCAATTTTTTCTCCGTTAAATACTGCGTAGGAAAAATCATAAATCCAATTCCCGACTATAGTGGTCAGAGCGTGGTCGCCTGTCTTGTATTGCATGGGCTTATGCTGGTGACCGAAAACAAAAAAGTCGATGGTGGGATCAATTGCAATTTGTTCTTGGGCATATTGATAGAGGCGGGTGTTGGGGATGTCGTCATAATAGCCTCGATTCACTTCATTACGAAGTTTCTTCAAACGGTGATTATGTGACCATTTCAAAGCTAATCCAATACCGAGGTCAGGATGGAACCATTTGAAAAGCCATTGGTTGAGTTTACATTCAAAGACTCTTTTCAGAATCTTGTAACCTCTATCGCCAGGGCCTTTTCCATCGCCGTGGACGAGGAAGAATTTCTTTCCCTTGATGGTTTTGATGAGAGGCTCACGATGTAACTCAAGCCTCAATTCATCATGTAGGTAGCCAAATGACCAAAGGTCGTGGTTGCCAATGAACATGTGAACAGGGATGCCGCTGTCGGTGAACTCAGCCAATTTTCCTTGCAGTCTTACGAAACCTTTTGGAATCACAGTTTTGTACTCGAACCAAAAATCAAAAAGGTCACCCATCAGGTAAAGCTCTTCGCAGTTGGGACGTATTCCATCTAAGAAATGCAAGAGTTTCCTTTCGCGTTGGTGGCTGTCTTCCAAAGAAGGAATGCCTAAGTGAAAATCGGTGACGAAATAAACGGCCATCAGAATTTGATTTCTACGCTACGTCGGATAAGTTCAGTGACGAGAGTGATAAGTTTAGGCTCTACGGCTTTGACGGCCCTGAGAACCTCCTCGTGCGAAACGGTCATAATGTGGTCTTCACCGAAGATATTGCCCATGTCGGATACTATGGAAAGTCCGAAGACGGGTATCTTACCTTGCCGTGCTACGATTACCTCTGAAGTGGTCGACATTCCAACTGTATCACCTCCGATGATATGGTAGAATCTGTATTCAGCGGGCGTCTCGTAAGTAGGACCGGATGTGGCAACATATACGCCGTGTCTCAATTCGATATTTTTCTCTCTGGCAATGTCATCGGCTAAGCGGACGAAGCGACGGTCGTAAGCCTCGCTCATGTCAGGAAAACGCTCACCAAAACGCTCGTCGTGAGGACCAATCAAGGGATTGGGCATCATGTGAATCTGATCGGTGATGACCATGATGTCTCCTACCTTGAAGTTGGGGTTGATGCCACCTGAGGCGTTGGAGACAATGAGAAGTTTGATACCCAAGCGCATCATCATACGGATAGGAAGGGTGACTTCGCTCATGGGATAGCCTTCGTAGTAGTGGAATCGACCCATCATGGCAATGACACGTCGACCCGCAATGGTGCCAAACAGCAATTGTCCCTTGTGTCCTTTCACCGTAGAGACGGGAAAGTTCGGCATCTCCGAGTAGTGAATCACATGCTCGACTTTGATGGCACTTGCCAAACCGTCTAATCCCGAGCCGAGTACAATGCCAATCTCAGGGCTGAAGTGGTTTGTCTTTTGTTTGATGAACTCAACAATGGTGTTTATTTTCTCGTACATAATTCAAAATTTCTTCATTAAACTCTTCTTCTTCATGAAAATGCACGCCAATAGGTTGTGCAAACAGAGGCGTAGCTTCGAATTGACAAAGATAGGGAGAATTTGTTAATCGTGAAGCATCTTTTTCTGTTGTTACGACGATTTTTCGCTCCCCTTGCATAGCTTGATAACGCTCGATGATATGATTTATATCCCTTTTACCATAGAGATAATGGTCGGCAAAGGTCAAAGTGTCAAGCTTTTGGAATTGTTTGGATAGTTCTTCGATTAAGGGTTCGGGATGGGCAATGCCACAAAACAACAAGACGGAATCAACTTTCCCGACCTCAATAAGTTTGGCTACTTCATTCAAGGGCTTCAACGGCTCGTATTCCAGATAGGAGAAGAACACCTTTTGATATTCTGTTGGATTTAGTTTTTTGATTGTCAGTTTCTTGTCTTCTGCTGAAAGCACTTTAGGCGATTTGCTGACCACAATAATGTCAGCTCGTTTCGCAGACCATTTTACATCTCGAAGCGTACCAGTAGGGAAGAGGAAGTCGTTGCAATACAGATGATGGTATTCAGTCAGCAGGAGGTTCAGTTCTACTTTGAGACTCCGGTGTTGGAACGCATCGTCAAGCAGGATCACATCTGGGGTTTCTTTTCCTCTGAGTAGTTTTCTGACACCATCAACGCGGTCTTTATTCACCGCGACTTGAATGTCAGGGAATTTGTGAAAGTATTGTAAAGGCTCGTCGCCGATGGTTTCGCTGGTGCTTTGGTTGTCTGCTCTTTGAAAACCTTTGGTTGTCCTACCATAGCCACGACTCAAAGTCGCCACTTTGTAGGAACCTTTCAATAGATTGATTAAGTATTCCACAGTGGGGGTCTTTCCTGTCCCGCCGAGGTTAAGATTGCCCACACCAATAGTTGGATAGTCGAACCGTAAAGATTTAAAAATGCGCCAATCATAGAACTTGTGCCTGATTGTCAGCACAATGGAGTAAAGGAACGATATGGGCCAAAGCAAAATTCTCATAATAGGGGTCAAAATTAGACATTTTTCGCTAATTTTACAGCCTAATTCTGAAAATATGCTTGTAAAAGACATTTTGAACTGTATTACCGAGGTGGCTCCGCTTCATTGGCAGGAGAGCTATGACAACGCCGGCTTGCAGGTTGGCGACCTCAACGCTGAAGCACATAAGGCTTTGATATGCTTGGATATTACTGAGGAAATTGTGGATGAAGCCGTAGCCAAAAACTGCGATGTGATAGTCAGCCATCATCCTTTGATTTTTCACGGTCTGAAGCACCTTACTCCGCAGACTTATATTGAACGAGCCGTGATGAAAGCCGTCAAGCACGACATTGCCCTGATTTGTATGCACACCAATTTGGATAACTGCTATCAGGGCGTGAGCCGTATGCTGGCTGAACGCTTGGAACTTCAAAACCTGCATCTTTTGCAGCCTTCTGTTGCCGAACCTGAGGTCTGTGGTGCTGGTATGATAGGTGAATTTGCAACTGAGATGGATGAAAAGGACTTTCTCAGGCTGGTTGTCGCGAAGATTGGCTCACCTTGCCTGCGTCATTCCGCTTTGACGGGTCGCCAAATCAAGAAGGTGGCTCTCTGTGGTGGCTCAGGGAGTCCATTTATAGTTGATGCAATGAAAAACCATGCCGATGCCTATCTCACTGCCGACATTAAATACCATGATTTTTTTGTTCCGGAAGGGAATATCTTGCTGGTGGATGGCGGACATTTTGAAACTGAACAGTTCACGAAAGAATTATTATATGAACTAATTCAGAAAAAATTTCCTACCTTTGCAGCCGAAATCGCTGAAACGAGGACGAATGCGGTTTATTATTTTGTAAGAAATTAGAAATCAATATTATGGCTAAGAAATTGAATACAGAAGTCGCCGAGGTTGAGGAAAATGCCGAGGTGAAAGAGGTTAAGAAGACTGCAAAGAAATCTACCAAAAAGGTTGAAGAAGCACCTGCGACTGAAACACCTGATGAGATGATAGAGGCCAAGAAGCCTGCCAAAAAACCCGCAAAGAAAGTTTCTGAAACAATGGTGGAAGAGATTAAAGAAGATGCTAAAGAAGAGGTTGAAGAAGAGGTGAAGGAAGAGGTGGTTGAAGTCATTGAGGAAGTGAAAGAAGAACCAAAAGAAGAAGTGAATGAACCCGTCAAACCCGTTGACGAAGAACCCATTGAGGTTAGTGTGGAACAGAAGTTAGTTGCTCTCTACACTTTGCAGCAGGTTGACTCGAAAATTGATGAGATTCGTGCTTATCGTGGTAATCTCCCTCTTGAGATTCAAGACTTGGAGGATCAAATCGCTGGACTTGAGACCCGTATCGACAATCTTAAGGTCGAAAGCAAGCAGTTCCAACGTGTGGTGTCGGATTACACTGTCAAAATCAAGGAGACAAAAGATCTCGTCAAGAAATATGAGGATCAGCAGAACAATGTCCGCAACAACCGCGAATATGACTCGCTGACGAAAGAAATTGAGTATCAGAATCTCGACATTCAGGTTTCGGAAAAGCGCATCAAAGAAGCCCAAGGTAAGATTTCTGAGGTTGACCTCAAAGTCAATGAGGCACACCAGCGCCTTGATGAGCTGAATACTGCATTAAAAGAAAAGAAAGAAGAGCTGAGTTCACTTGTTGAAGGCACCGAGAAAGAAGAAGAACAGCTATTGCAGCGTTCTTCCGAATGTGAAAAGTTGGTGGAAGACCGTCTCTTGGTGGCTTACAAACGTATCCGCAAGAATGCCCGCAACGGTTTGGCTGTGGTCGGTATCCACAATGAGGCTTGCGGTGGTTGCTTCAACCGCATCCCCCCTCAACACCAGTTGGATATCTGTACCCATAAGAAGATTATCGTATGCGAATATTGCGGACGTATCTTGGTTGACAAGGACATCATCGCCCAATATAATGCATAATTAATGATGAAGCGAAACAAAGGGCCGCAGCAATGCGGCCTTTTTTTATGTCATAACTTGATTTTCAGTGTGGCAATGGCGACATGACGGAACCCATTATACCTAATGGGCTCTATGCCCAACGAACCTGCATCGTAGAGGGTGTATTGCTGTTTCCCGTGGCTAAGTTCGTAGGCCAGGTCGAAAAAGGTGGAGTGCCCTGCTGGCAAACTAATGCCTATCGAGGCTTTCTTGACGCTGCCGTTTGGATTGCCTAAGCCGAATGGACACCCATAATAGCCTGCGCCAAAGCGAAGGTAGGAGTCGTTGACTCGCCATTCCGTACCAAGGCGGAAATTGAAGGTGTGTCCGAAACTGTCTTTGATGCCTTGGTTGGTAGTACTATAGTCATAATCGCTGGCGTAGAGTGAAGCACTTCCGTAGTTGACAACCTCTGCGTCTACACTAATCAGCCCTTGATTGCCAATGACGAAAGCGGCACTGCCTATCCATTTCAAAGGAGTGAAGAGGTAGTATTCATAGTTGGATTGTGGACTGAGGCTTTTTCTTGTGACCCACGCGATTTGCGATTCCGTCTCGGTCTGCCACGACTCGTTGAAGTGGTATATGACAGGGCTGTGGAACGCAACTCCAAGACGCAACCAGGGATTGGTTATCCATATAAGTCCGATTTTGCCGTTGATTCCTATGCCTCTCGAACTGAGGTCTTCTATATATGTCCATTGGTTGAAATCCGTGTCGATGTCGGAGCCTTTTGGAAGAGACTCGGTGAATTCACTGCTGCCTATCCGTTTTATATGGTTGATACCCATACTGAGACCGATTAACAGCCTGTCGTAGTAATTGGTGCTGAAGCCGATGGTCCATTCTTCGGCACGGCCTTTGTAATTCTGTTCAAAACCTTGGATGATGCCGCCTTGTGGCACTGGGCTGACATAGTTGCCATCCTGTGAGTCAATGAGGTCAGTATTCCAGGCAGGATAGATGTCGAAAGGGAAGGCATCTTGCAACTCGTATGGACTGATGCCGTCGATTCGCATGAGGTAGTTGTCAATTTTTGAACTTGTTGGGTTCAGTCCGGAAGCATAGGTGTGCAGGTTGTAGTCGTTGGTACGGGTGAGTCCAATGCAGAACTGGGTGTAACGTAAGGGCTTGTAATTGCTTTTTTGAGTTGCTTTGACAAAGCCTATGTTGGGCATGGAGACACGAAATTTGTTTGCATTTTCTGTTGTGCCGTAATAGGATGCAGTCTGGTAGTTGTCCAAAAGATTGATTGTCGCAGTGAGTTCTGTACTACGATAGATGCCCATGCCGGCGGGGTTGATGCAGATGGCTGTCATGTCGCCGCCAACGGCGCCGAGGGCGTTACCCATCCCTAAGGCTTTGGCGGTACCTTGGTAATAGGTCTGCGAGAAACGACAGGCATCGTCGACACCTTGCCCGAAAAGGGGGAGAAGGGTCAGTATAGCAATGAATGAGGTGAGTGTTTTCTTCATGATGAGACAAATAAAAAAGACTACCTTACAAGGTGGCTGCAAAGGTAGTCTTTATTTCGTTTCCTTGTTGAATTAGAAGTGGAATTATCTTCTTCCACCTCCTGAGCTGCGTCCACCGCCTCCGCCAGAGCTACGACTGCTGCTTGAACTGGAGCTTGAACTGCGTCCACCGCCACTATAGCTGCTTCCTGAACTGCGTCCGCTGCTTGAGCTACTACGGTTGTAGCTTCCACTTGATGAACTGCTGCGCGAGGGTGAAGAACTGCTTCTATTGTAGCTTCCGCTTGACGAATTACTGCGGTTGGAACTGCCGCTGTTGTAGGAACCGCTTCTTCCTGAACCTGATGTCGCTGATGAGGGACGGGAGGTAGAGCTTTGCGGACGGACATATTCCGAGCTGGAGCGTGAGGGACGGCTGCTGCTTGGCGAGGTGTAGGTCTGGCGTGTGCCGCTTTGACTACCCGTATGGGTCGTGCTGTTGCTGCTCGGACGGCTTGCAGTGGTGTTCGAACCTGTACGTCCGCTGGTGCCTGCCGTAGGACGGCTTGCTGAGGGTCTTGAGGTAGTTGTTGGACGTGTGCTGGCACCTTCGGTGCGACCCGAGTTGCTGCCTGATGCCACACGACCTGTAGAGGCGCCACCTGAAACGGTCGGACGAGTGCCACTCATCGAGCCAGCGGTATTGCGACTTGAGACAGTAGCTCCGTTTTGCGGGGCTAAGCCATTGCTGGCTACGGGACGGCTCATTGAACCGCCTGTGCCGGTGTTGCCGTGACGGACGCTGGCAACATAGCTGCCCAGGCTGCCGTTGCCGTGTCCACCGCCATGTCCACCGTGGTCATAGTGGGGGTGATGGTGGTAATGGTGATATGGATGATGCCAATAGTAGTCGTGGTAGCCCCAACCATAGTTCCAGTAAGGATTCCAACCCCAATAGGAGTAGTAGGGATAGCCCCAATACCAATCCCAGGAGAAGCGCCAGTAGGGACGATAGCCTCCCCAGCTCACGTAGAAACCCGGGTAGTAGTTCCAATAGAACGGGTCGTAGTTGTTGCCATATATAATATAGGTGTCGCCACCCGTATAGTAGTCGTCATAATAACTCCTCGATGAGGAGGCTCCTGTGCCGAAACGTTTGATACGGGCTGCATAGTCGGCATCGTAGTAGGTCTCGGTGGTGGTATAGACCACGCCGTTGGTGTCAGTCACCGTCTCGGTGGTTTGATAGACGGGATCGGCATCGCTGACGTAGTTCTTGCTGTCGGAATAATACGCCTGGTAGTTGTATTCCGAACTGCCTGTGACTTGAGGGCTGACATAGGAACCGTTGCCGGTTGCTAAGTGCGACCCCGTATTGCCGTAGGGCGAGTAGTACACATCGTCCTTGACTGTAGTTTTGCTTGACGAGCAGCCTATTAGGGCTATCAAGGCGATGAAGGGAATGATTCTGAATGTTTTCATGGTATGGTGTGTTTACTTGTTTATTATCGTTGAAATTTTGCTCAAAAATATGCAAATATTATACCAAATTCTCCTTTTTTTCCGATTTTTATTCCATTTTAATGGCTTTTCCGCTACTGCTGCAATGGATGTCGGTTCTTTCGGGGTCGGGGGTGCCTATGTAGTATAGGTTTCCGATGCTGCTGAGTCTGGCATGCAAAGCGCCTCCGTTGCGTACCTTAAGGTAGAGGTTGTTGGTGGATTCGTGTGTGACGTTCACCATGTTGGCATCCAGGTCTTCAGCGTGGACGGTGCCGTAGCTTCTAACGATGTGTTCGGTGTAGCCCACAACACCGTGTAGGGTGATGCAAGAAGTGCCGTTGAAAAAGCGGTTGCGCAGCACATCGCAGAGAAAGGTAAGGTCGATGTCGCCGCAACCTTCCTTAGTACGAAGCATAAAGGTGTGTATGCCGAAGTCTTCCAAAGTGTCGAGGGTGTGGCGGCCATAGAGCGTGTCTCGAGAGGTGAGCTTGCCTAAGGAGGCGAAGTTGATTTCGCGCAAACTGTCGTAATACACCGTTAGATCGATGTTGTAGTCGTAGCTCCGTAGCCAGTTGAAGTCGTTGTCGTTGCGGATGATGAGGCTATCGTTGCGTATCTCGGTAACGATGTTGTCGATGAGGTTCTTCGGACAAGTCAGCTCGAAATGCGGATGGCGGCTGTGTCGCAATTCGACATTGACGTTGTTATACATACAGATGATGTCGAAAGGCTCAGTGGGGGTGCGTAGCTCAGTGACAGGCTCTCCATTACGGAACAGCGCATCCATCTTGCTGCATGAAGCTGCAATCAGGCTAACGAGGAAAAACAGGACTGCGATGGTGTTTCTTTTCATGGCGAGGCAGATAGTATTTGTGTTGGATATGGTAGCCTATGCCGACGCTGATGAAGTCGGCTTTGATGTCGTAGGTGGTGAAAGCGAGAGTGGCAAACAGGTTGTCGTTGAAATAGTAACGAGCTGCCACTTTCTGGTAGAAAAGCATTCCGAAGAATTGCGAGTTAAGAGGCACATTGTTGCGTATGCCGAGGTTGAACATAAAGCTAACCTGATCGAGCATCATCTCGTAGGAGAACAGGAGACCCGGTTTTAGGTAAATGTCCCAGTCGGGTTTGGTGATTCGGTCTGAGTTGTCGTACACTAACTCAACACCGAGTCCCAGACGGTCACGTTCGGTAAGTTGCAACATGAAATTGAAAGCTATATCGTGGACGAAGAAGTACTGGTGTGTGCCGTATTGTTGGCTCATGTCCTTGAATCCGAGGGTGTATTGATAGTCGGTGACAAAGTGCCGCTTGCCGTCAAACTCAAAGAGGTAGTTTTTGGGGCGTAGCTTGAAGTCTCTCAGGTCTTTCGGCGGCTTCAGGTACCAGGAGAAACCCGTGGCGACGCTGAAGATGTTGATGCCCATGTTGGGTGTGCGGGTGGCACCGTTCGAGAAATGAGTGAGGCCTATTGAGGTTACCCAGTGGAGCCGTTCCACGATGCGCTGCCGGTATTCGAACGACAGGTTGATGGCAGCATTGACGTGTGAGCCTATGGCGTAGTTGTGGTAGTTTTCCGAAGGGTGGAACTTGTTGGTGAGGTAGGCGAGGCCTACGCCCAACTTGAAGGTCAGTTTGCTGCTCTCGTTGGGGATGATGGGGAAGTTGATGTAGGGATAGAGGGCGAAGACGTGTCCCAGTTCGCGGGAGATGCTGTCATTGCGGAAGCCTGAATAATAAAAGGTAAGGCCAATGGAGGGGTAGTTGTGCAACACTTCCCAGCGGTGTTGTCCGTAGGTGTTGTGATGTAGCGATAGCTCGTAGGCAGGCGCATGCATACTGTAACGTCCCAAGGCACTGTGGTACTGGTCGTTCTGGAAATACAGGTAGCCAAAGTGTACTCTCGCCTCCAATTCATAGTTCCTGTAGTTCGGCTGGGCATTCGCCGCCACACCTATTAATAATAGGGTGTAGCCGACGAAGAGGATGATATGGCGTTTGCGTTTCTCCATTGAACCTGCAAAGGTAAGGATTTCTGATAGATTTTATCTTGATTTTTGACAGATTTCTACACGAAGTGTATCTCCAAAATTCCTATTTTTGCGCTTTATTTTTTTGAATATGGACGATAGATTAGTTGCTTTCAAGCGTTTGTTAGACATCATGGATGCCGTGCGTGCGGGCTGCCCGTGGGACAGCACCCAAACCATACAAAGCCTGCGTCACCTCACTATTGAGGAGACCTATGAACTGAGCCAAGCCATCCTGAATGACGACCTCAACGAGGTGAAAAAGGAACTCGGCGATTTGATGCTTCACATTGTCTTCTATGCCAAGATAGGGCAGGAGAAGGGTGCCTTTGATATTGCAGACGTATTGAACGGCATTTGCGACAAAATGGTGGTACGTCATCCGCATATCTTTGGCAACGAGCATGTTGAGAATGCCGATCAGGTGGAGCATAACTGGGAGCGCATCAAGCTGGAGCGCGAGCATAACCGCAGTGTTTTGGGAGGCGTGCCTGAAGGTCTGCCCTCGTTGTTGAAGGCTTATCGTATGCACCAGAAGACGGCAGGTGTGGGGTTCCGTTGGCCCGATGCCGAGCAGGCCTGGCAAAAAGTAGAGGAGGAGAAGAAGGAACTTTTTGAGGAACTGCAAAAGCCCGACAACACGGAGCGCATCGAAGAGGAATACGGAGACCTGCTCTTTGCCCTTGCTGCATACGGTATATATATAGGTGTGAATCCCGATGATGCGCTTGAGAAAACCGACAAGAAGTTCCGCGAACGTTTCGCCCATGTGGAGCAACGCGCCCGCGAACAGGGCAAAGGCGTGCAGCATCTCACGCTTGACGAGATGATTGCCTACTGGAAAGAGGCGAAGCAAAAATTGTAAATCTCTTGCGGTGGGGTAGAGGAGAGGATTAGGTGAGGTTGCCAACCGATACCACACTGAGACTCAACCGAAACTTTACCTAAACTTAATAGAGACTTAGCCGATTGTTTGTGCAAGTTATGTCGATCCTATTTGCTACCTGTGTACTACCTGTATTTTACCCAAGTAATGGCCTCCCCTTGCTTCTTTCCCCTCCCCCTTATCCGTTTGCCAATTAAAAACTTTCAAAAAAAAATCCAAAAATAGGTTGCGTCGCATGATTTTTCATTATATTTGCAGCGTTTTATGCACAATTGTGAACTCAACACAAACAACTTAAATACTAACTAAAATTCTAACAAAATGAAGAAAGTTTCTTTACTCATTGCGATGATTGCCTTTGTTTGTGGCAATGCTTTCGCACAGATGAGCTTCGATTTTAACGACTGCCCTGCAGGCGCTAAGATTGCTCAGACTCTTGGTGATCCTTGGACCACGTGGAGCAACGCTCCTGGCGGTTCCGAAGACGGTACCTTCGGCGAGGCTGGTGGCACTATGGCCGCTCATTTCACCTTTGGCAATGACCAAGTCGTTATGCTTGGTGATCACTCAACAGGTGTCTACGACCTCGAATTTGATGCCTACGTTCCGGAAGGAAAGAACGGTTACTTCAATGTGCTGCACCACTTCGCTGGTAGCAACAGCACTTGGGCCATGCAGGTCTACATGCACGAGACCAACGATGGTCAGAACTCGACCCAGGCTCCTGGCCACGGCACTGTCCACGCTGGTAGCAACGGTACCTGCGACCTGCCTTGCGTCTATGACCAATGGATGCACTTCCGCGTCCACGTCGATGCCGACAACGACATTGCCCAATTGTTCTTCAATGTGGTTGGCGAACCCGAAGTGATGTATGCCGAATGGCAATGGAGCTTGGACAGCTTTGGTGAGAACCAAGCTGACCGCGTCCTCGGCGCTATGGACTTCTATCCGCCTGAGAATGCTGCTACTTCCGAGTACTACATCGACAACCTCACCGTCTCGCTGCAAAGCAACGACGAGGTACTGCTTCTCGAACCTTTCGAAGAGTACACTGTGGGCAACAAGATTGCTGCCGAAGCTATCGCTGCTGGTCACGACTGGTGGACCACTTGGAGCAACGCTCCCGGTGGCAATGAAGACGGTGTTGTCGCCAGCTGGGAAGGCACTCAATGCGGTCACCTCACCTACGGCAACGACCAAGTCCTCCTCCTCGGCGACGAAGAGAATGGTAACTACGACCTCGAGTTTGACATCCTCGTCCCCGAAGGCAAGAACGGTTACTTCAACATCCTGCACCACTTTGCTGGCAGCAACAGTACCTGGGCTATGCAGTGCTACCTCCACTTGACCAACGACGGTCAGAACTCGACCAGCGCTCCTGGCCAAGGTACCATCCACGCTGGTAGCAATGCTACTGCTACGGTGACTGGTCTTGTGTATGACCAATGGATGCACTTCCGCTTGAATGTTGACACCGACACTGACGTTGCCAACTACTACTACACCGCTCCTGGTGAGGAAGAAGTGCTCGTTTGCACTTGGCAGTGGAGCTTGGACAGCTTTGGCAACAACGTTGTTGGCCGTACCCTCGCCGCCATGAACTTCTATCCGCCTGAGAATGCCGCTACTTCTGAATACTACCTCGACAACTTCAGCTTCAAGAAGATCGGTGGTGAAAGTGCTCCTGAACTCAGCATTACTCCTGAAAGCGTTGCTGAAGAGCTCATGGAAGACGACATGACCGCTGTTGCTATCACCATCAACAACGATGGTAACTCCATCGGTGACTGGGCCGGCTGGCTCGACTTTGGTCAAGGTGGCGCCGGTTCACAGAGCGCACAGCTTTACTATCACAATGGTGATGTCAGCACTGCTACTGGTATTGGTTCATCCGATGCTTACAGCCGTGAGTTTGGTATCCGTCTGCCTGCCACCGCTTACGCTGGTGCCGCTATGGGTATGAGAATCACTTCCGCTGAATTCTTTGTTAACAGCTACATGTCTGCCGACCACAACTATACCTTCCGTGTGTATGGTCAGGGTCTCCACAACCAACCTGGTGAACTTCTGGCTGAAAAGTCCATCAACACAACGACTTCTGAAGATTGGATTAGCGTTAACTTCGACGAGCCTGTTTATATGACGGGTCAAGCCATGTGGGTTACCGTTGCTTTGGAGCAAGCTGCTGAGGAATATCCTATGACTATGGACGGTGGTGAATACGGTGAAGAATCCGACGGCAACTGGCTCAGCACCAGTGGCAACAGCTTCAACCACTGCTACAGCGCTGGCAACTTTGGCGGTGCTTGGATGATCAACGTCAACTGCCAAGGTGAACTCATCCCTGCCACTTGGGCTACCATCGACAAGACTGAAGGCGCCATCCTTGGTGGCAACAGCGAGACCATCACCCTCACGTTGAACTCCATCGGCCTGAGCATGGGTACGAGCTACGAAGCCAACCTCATCATCAACACCAACGATGCGAACATGGCTCATATTGAGATTCCGGTTATGCTCGCCGTTACCGATGGTGTGGAAGAGACTGTCGCTCAAATCGCCAGTGTCTATCCTAACCCCGCTTCGACCAGCATCACCCTCGTAGGTGAGAACCTGAACACTGTGGCTATCTACAACGTGGCCGGTCAACTGGTCAGCATTGAGAAGCTCGGTAAGGTCAGCAACACCCTCACCCTTGACCTCGAGTCGGGCGTGTACTTCTTCAGCATCTACGACAACAATGGCAACAACAGCGTCCAGCGCGTTGTCATCGTGAAGTAAAACCTGATGGATTTGAAATGAAAAAACCGCTCCGTATGGGGCGGTTTTTTTGTTGTGTTTATATGCCTGTCAGGATCGTACCTACACGGGTCATTTTTTTGCTTCACTCGAGTGATTTCATCGAATGACTCGAGTCATTCGATGAAATCACTCGAGTGCCTGTTTTTGGGATATGTTTGGTTGCTGTGTCATTCGTTTGAATAAAATAACTATCTTTGTGGCCTAAAATTCTCGACTATGAAATACAACAGAGTACTACTGAAACTCAGCGGCGAGGCCCTGATGGGCAGCCAGCAATTCGGCATCGACCCGCAACGCTTGAACGACTATGCCGACGAAATCATCGAAGCAGCCAAAGCCGGCGTGCAAATCGGCATTGTCATCGGTGGCGGCAATATCTATCGAGGCTTACAGGGTGCCTCGAAAGGCATGGACCGCATCCAAGGTGACTATATGGGTATGCTCGCCACCGTCATTAACTCGATGGCTATGCAATCCACCTTGCAAAGCAAGGGACAGAAAGCCACCCTATTGGCAGGCCTCTATATCGACCGCATCGCCGAAACGATGAGCAGTGCCAAAGCCATCCGTCTGTTGGAAGAAGGCCATATCGTGGTGATGGGTGCTGGTACAGGCAATCCTTTCTTCACCACCGATACGGGCTCAGCCCTTCGCGCCGTTGAAATCAAAGCCGACGTCATCCTGAAAGGTACCCGCGTGGACGGCATCTACACCGCCGACCCCGAAAAAGACCCTACTGCCACCAAGTTTGAGCATATCACTTACGACGAGGCCTACCAACGCAACCTCAAGGTGATGGATATGACTGCCTTCACGATGTGCAAGGAAAACAACATGCCGATGTACGTCTTCGACATGAACACACGCGGCAACCTGATGAAGGTCTTGCGCGGCGAGAACATCGGTACCTTGGTGACGAAATAAACTTACAGCTTGTAATAGCTACCTAAAATCCTGTCGAACCATTGGGCCGGCAGGATTCTTTTTAGCAGGACGGAGAGTCGCTGTTCAAAAGAGGCCACAACATAACCATTTCGAGGATGAGATTGACCTATGATACGGCTGATGGTGCGTGCCAGCATCTCAGGCTTCAGCCCCCCTGTCTCGTCGTTCTCCACCTTGTTGATGGCATTGCGATAGAGGGGATAGGCTTCCAGCGCGGCTTCGTTGCTGACCTTTTTGCGGCTTCCCGTGAAGCCTGTGTTGAAATCACCTGGACGGATGACGACAACCTGAATGCCCATCGAAGCAACTTCGAGACGTAATGCCTCGCAATATCCCTCGATGGCAAACTTGCTGGCAGAATAGAATCCTTGGAAAGGTAGACCCATCAGTCCACCGATGGAGCTGAGGGCGATGATTTTGCCGCTTTTTTGTCGGCGCATATAGGGCAGCACGGCATCTATGCAATGCACTAGTCCCATAAAGTTGGTATCCATCTGCAGGCGGATTTCCTCATCGGTGGCAAACTCTATAGGCCCGCCGATGCCCATACCAGCGTTGTTGACCAGCACGTCGATGCGTCCTTCTTTGTCAATGATGTGTTGAACAGTTTGGATAACCGCTTGCTTGTCGCGGACGTCTAATTGGAGATAATGAACTGAGGAGAGGGGACTGACTTCATGGCGCACCGTACCGTAAACAGTGTGGCCTTCCTGAGAGAGAAGACGTGCGGTTTCAAGTCCGAATCCGGAGGAAATACCTGTGATAAGGATAACCATTATTAGATGATTCCAGCGTCTTTGAAAGCCTTGGTGATTCTCTCCACCGCTTGGTCTACCTGCTCGTAGGTATGGGTGGCCATCAGGGCGAAGCGAATCATCACATCGTTTTCAGGCACAGCAGGAGCGATGACGGGAGTAACAAAGACACCGTCTTCCAACAAACGGTTGCACAGCCAGAAGGCCTTCTCAGAGTTGCGAACCAGCAGCGGGATGATAGGCGTGCAGCTATGTCCTGTGTCGAAGCCTCTGTCTTGGAAGTGCTTGCGGGCATAGTCGCTGATGTCCCACAGGTGCTGTATGCGTTCCGGCTCACTCATCATGATGTCGATGGCTTTGCTAACCGAAGCCACATTTGAAGGTGGCATACTGGCGCTGAAGATCAGCGAGCGGGCGTTATGCTTCAGGAAGTTGATGATGTCGAAGTCAGCGGCAATGAACCCACCCAACGAGCCAAACGACTTGGAGAAGGTACCCATGATGAGGTCGACTTTGTCGGTGAGGCCGAAATGGTCGGCAGTACCGCGTCCTTGATGACCCAATACACCCAAGGCGTGGGCATCGTCCACCATGATGCTGGCGTTGTATTCCTCAGCCAGTTCTACCATACGGGGCAGCGGCACGATGTCACCCTCCATAGAAAAAATGCCATCAGTCACAATGAGCTTGACGGCATCAGGATTACAGAGTTTCAGTTTGGCTTCGAGGTTGTCCATGTCGTTGTGGTTGTACTTCCACACCTTGCCGAAAGATAGGCGGCTGCCTTCGATGATGGAAGCGTGGTCGAGGCTGTCCAACAGCAGGTAGTCGTTGCGTCCGCAAAGGGCCGAGACCACACCGAGGTTGACTTGGAATCCTGTGCTGAAGCACACGGCAGCTTCTTTACCCACCAGTTTGGCCAACTTTTCTTCCAATGCGACGTGAATATCTAAGGTGCCGTTGAGGAATCGCGAACCCGAGCAGCTGGTGCCATATTTGCGTACCGCTTCAATGGCGGCTTCCTTTAAACGCGGGTCGTTGGCAAGCCCCAAATAACTGTTCGATCCGAACATCAGCACGTCTTTTCCGTTGATTTTCACCACTGTGCTTTGTTCAGACTCAATAGGCTTATAGTATGGATAGATGCCTTTGGCTTGAGCTTCCTGTGGTGCCCTGTATTTCGCACAATTCTTTTGTAATAGGTTGGTACGCATATTTGTGGTTCACTTTTTTCAAGAAATTAAGTTGCAAATTTCGGAATTTTTGGCATACGAGAGTCAAAAAATCAGAAAAAAATGATTTTAGGTTCGAATTATCCCTACCTTTGCAGACTCTAAAGTAAAGAAAATGAGGAAGCACCATCTGCGAAAACCGCATATCCAATCGAATCACAAGCTGGAAGGGCTGCTGTTGGTTGCCATCGTCGTTGTGGCGGCGGTGCTGCGTCTGTGGAAACTGGGTCAGGTGCCTTTCATGCACGACGAGTTCAGTGCTCTGTTGCACACCCGTTTCGACAACTTCCATGATTTCATCCAGCAAGGCATCATGCCTGATAGCCATCCTGTTGGGGTGGAGGCTTTTCTTTGGCTCTGGGTCAGGATTTTCGGCTGGAGCGAGTTTTGGGTCAAGCTGCCATTTGCCTTGATGGGAATAGGTTCAGTATACCTTATTTATTTAATAGGGCGGCAATGGTTCAACCGAAAGGTCGGGCTGTTTTCAGCCGCTTTCTTTGCCGTCAGCCAATTCACGGTGTTCTATAGTCAATTGGCGCGACCCTATTCGGCGGGCTTGTTCTTTGTTCTGCTGATGACTTGGTTCTGGTATAAGGTCGTTTTCGAGACGAAAACGACGACAATGCATTATGTCGGCTTTGCACTTTCCGCTTGGGCCTGCTCGCTGATGCAGTATTTCTCCATTGCACAAGCCGGACTCATTTTTCTGACAGGACTACTGTTTCTTTCCAAGGAGCGGCGCAAGGCGTATTGGCTCAGTGGGATAGCGGCAGTGCTGTTGTTCGCGCCTACTTTGCCGATTTTCTACCAGCAGCTCTTTGTCAGTGGGAGCATTGGAGGTTGGCTGAGTTCCCCCAAGACGACCTTCCTCATCGACTTCATCCAGTACACGATGAACTACTCCTCTTTGTTTATGTTTTCCGTGGGAGTCATTATCCTGTTGCCGCTGATTCTCGGCAGGTACAACAAGAGCCGTAATCCCCTGCGTTGGGCAGGTCTGGTTTGGTTCGCCATCATTTTCCTCCTCGCTTACGGCTATTCATTGCTTCGCGAGCCCATTTTGCAACAAAGCACCTTGATATTCAGTTATCCCTTTGTCATTATTGTGGCCTTTTCGCTGTTCGGCAACCGAACCTTGCTTCCTTGGCACAATGCCTTGGTGGTTGCGACGATTCTGTTTGTCGGCATCACTTCCTTAATCACCACGCGGCAACATTACGACTTGGTATATCATCAGGGTTTCGACCAGATTGCCGTGAGGATGCAGGAGGATAAGCAACAGTACGGTAACGACATCCAGTTTGCCACCCGTACCGAGATTGGCGAGGCAGCAGAGTTTTACCAACAGCAGACTGATGTGGAAAACCGCATCGTCTTCAATCGATACAGTAACATGGGAGAGTTCCACGAATGGCTCTTGCAACATCGCGAGTCCCCGATGCTGGGCTTTGGCTGGACCGATTACGTCAATCCCGTTTGGGAGGCGACAGCGGTGGGCAATTATCCTTACATTCTGAGCCAGAAAGACTGGTTCACATCGCGATATCTCACCTTGAGCCGCACGCCGGTTGATGGCTGCCATTACGCCTTGACGACGCTGAGTGAGACTGCCTGTCCTTTCACGGAAGGAATGGAGTGGGGTAGGGCGGTTACCTTCAATTGCGACTCGCTGTCTGCCGACATTGAATCATTGGCCATTGTGGCTCATTTCCACCACAGCTCTGAGGTCGAAGGACTGACTCTTGTGGTTGAAGTGCATGAGGCCGAGACGGACAGTCTTGTACTTTGGCATAGCACGCAGGCTGAAGACGGACGTTTCGAGCCGGGCAGCAATGTGCTTGCCGATGCTATCGTATTTGATGAACATTTTTCGCCTCAAGGGAAAACCATAAAGACCTACCTGTGGAACCAAGGCAGAAAGGGATTGGTTTGGGATAAGACAAGCTATTACGCTATCCCCAAGAGCAAAATCCTCACGGGTATTTACGACCCTATTAATTAAAGGTGTGGACTTACCAGGAGTAAGCCTCAGCTGTCATCCATTTGTTCTGCTCTTTCAGCACCCTTTCGATAAGGTCGCGTACAGCGCCTTTGCCGCCAGGCTTCTCGCTGATGAATCTGCTGATGTTTTTCACTTCGGGTACGGCATCGGCAGGGCAGGCGGGCAGCCCCACGCGCTGCATGACCCGCAGGTCGGGAATATCATCGCCCATGAAAACAATCTCCTCGGGACGCAAGTCTTTTTCCTTCATGTATTCTTCAAGTTTCAGCACTTTGTTGGGGATGCCAGTGAAAACATCTGTCACGCCGAGGCTGTTCATCCTTACTATGGTGGAGGGACATACGGCACCCGAGATGAGGGCCACGTTATAGCCAAGTTTGGAAGCCAACTGCAGCGCGTAGCCGTCTTTCACATTGGTAGCCCGCAGGGGATGCCCTTCGAAGTCGCAGAAAACGGTGCCGTCAGTCATCACGCCGTCAAAGTCGAAGATGAAGGTAGTGATAGGAGTGAAAAGAGAGTCAGGTGTATTCATGGACAATTTGTTTTTATGCCCCAAAAATAGGGAAAACTTTGATTCAACAGAGTTAATTTTTGGCAAAACGACCTTCATAAAGCAAAAAAGAGTATTTTTGCACTTTATTTTTCTGAATCATGAGAATAAGACATCAAAACGATAACGTTGAAGAGATAGTGGCTGCGACGATTGAAGCCATGGAAGCCGTGAAAGGCAAGGAAATCGTCACTTTGGATTTGCGCGAAATCACTACCGCTGTGACGGACTATTTCGTCATTTGTCATGCGCCTTCGAAGACGCAGGTGGATGCCATCGCCGACAGAGTGGAGGAATTGGTCTTCGAAAAGACTCATGCGAAACCCTACCATGTGGAGGGCCGCGACAATACGGAATGGATTTTGATAGACTTCGTGGACGTGGTCGTCCATGTGTTCCTCGAGTCAGCACGAGGCTATTATAAGTTGGAGGAACTTTGGGCCGATGCCGAAAAAATTGTAAGGCAAAACGAAGACTAACCTATTCAAAACTATCCATTCGGAATGAACGAAAACACAAACAACACCGGTGGGTCGCAGCCCAACCAACCGCAGCAACCCAACCGCAACCCCAAAGGCAAGAAACGCTTCAACATGATGTGGCTTTATGCCGCCTTGTTCGCTGTGCTGATTGGCCTGCAGTTTTTTGGCAAGGACACTTCAGTACAGGAAGAAGTTGATCAAGGAAAACTGATAGAACTGCTTCAGAACCAAGAAATTGCCAAGATAGAACTGATTAACAAGGAAGACGCCGAGATTTACCTCAACGAGAAAGGTTTGGCCAATCATTTCCCCGAAGCTCAGACGGTGGGAGGCACTACTGTCAAACCGAACTATCTCTATAAGATAGGTTCGCTTGAACGTTTTGAGGAGATGGTGGAATCCTCTCAGGAGGGCATCGACAACCCAGTGTATATCAAGAACGTGAGCCGTTCGCGATGGATGTCGGAGTTTCTGCTGAGTTGGATGCTTCCCCTGCTGCTTCTCGTCTTTTTCTGGGTGTTCCTTATGCGAGGCATGGGCAACGGTATGGGAGGTGCAGGCTCTATTTTCAATATCGGCAAGTCAAGGGCTCAACTGTATGACAAAAATACCAGTACTGTCAATGTGACATTCAAGGATGTGGCAGGATTGGAAGAAGCCAAGGTGGAAATTATGGAAGTCGTCGACTTTCTTAAGAATCCCGAGAAATACACGAAACTGGGTGGCAAGATTCCGAAGGGTGTGCTTTTGGTAGGCCCTCCCGGAACGGGTAAGACCCTATTGGCCAAGTCCGTGGCAGGTGAGGCCAATGTTCCTTTCTTCAGCCTGTCGGGTTCCGACTTTGTGGAGATGTTTGTGGGCGTGGGTGCTTCTCGTGTCCGCGACCTGTTTAACAACGCCAAGTCGAAGGCACCTTGTATCATCTTTATTGATGAGATAGATGCTATTGGACGTGCCCGTGGGCGCAGTGCCATCACGGGAGGTAATGATGAACGCGAAAGTACGCTGAACCAGTTGCTTACCGAGATGGACGGCTTTGGTACCAACTCTGGTGTCATTGTGCTGGCTGCCACTAACCGCGCTGATATTCTGGACAAAGCCCTGCTTCGCGCAGGCCGTTTCGATAGACAGATTTACGTCGAGTTGCCTGACATCGTGGGTCGTAAGGAAATTTTCGAGGTACACATGCGTGGCTTGAAACTCGGTCCTGATGTCGACAAGGAGTTTCTGGCTAAGCAGACCCCGGGCTTCTCGGGAGCCGATATTGCCAACGTGTGTAATGAGGCCGCCCTGATGGCCGCCCGTAAAGGCAAGGAGGAAATTGACAAGCAGGACTTCCTCGATGCGGTAGACCGTATCATCGGAGGTCTTGAGAAGAAGAACAAGATAATCACCCCAGAGGAGAAAAAAGTGATTGCCTTCCACGAGGCTGGTCACGCTACAACGAGCTGGCTGCTGCAATATGCCCACCCGCTGGTCAAGGTGACTATTGTGCCACGAGGAAACTCATTGGGGGCAGCTTGGTACTTGCCTGAGGAGCGTCAGATTACCACCAAGGAACAGATGTATCACGAGATGATTGCCACCTTGGGAGGGCGTGCTGCCGAGCAGGTGGTCTTCGGACAAATCTCCACCGGTGCCCTTTCCGACCTCGAAAAGGTAACCAAGCAAGCTTTCGCCATGGTGACCTATTACGGCTTGGACGATGAAATTGGTAATTTGAGCTATTACGATTCTACAGGTCAGCAAGACTATAGCCTGACAAAGCCCTACAGCGAGAAGACTGCTGAGACCATCGACAAGCAGGTGAGCAAAATCATCGAGAAGGCCTATCAGGAAGCTATCTCCATCCTTACCGAACACCGCGAGGGCTTGTCTGAACTCGCCAATAAGCTCATCGACGAGGAAGTTATCTTCGGGGAGGACTTGGAACGCATCTTCGGCAAGCGTCCGTGGGGCAACTCGGAGGATGAGAAACTGAAGAATGCAGCCCTGAAAGCGGCTGAACAGCAACAGGTAGAAGCTCAACAGGCAGAAAGCCAAACTGGTGACGAATCCCAAAACGCATAAGGAATGGCTTGGAACACGAAAACCGACAACGAAGACATTACCTACAAGGAACAAATCCTTGCAAAGGTGCGCAATGCCCTTGTTGAGAAGAATGAGGCTCTGTTCAAGGACATCGACCAGCGTACCGAGACCTGGGTGCCCATTAGTGAAGAAGACGGTACCGCCATTACTTTTGCCCAGAACTTTAAAGAAGTGGGCGGCATCTTTATTTATCTTGACGACGAGAACGAGTTTGCTGCTTGCCTGCGTCAGTTGGCACCTGAGAATGGATGGGAGCCGCTGTGGTGTACCAGCCCTGCTATGCAGACTTTGCTCAAGCGATATGGCATCGCCTACACTGAAACCTCGGAACGTGAGCCGAAACAAAAACTCGTGAGCCTGACCGACTGCGAGTGTCTTGTGGCCCAGACGGGTAGCATACTCTTGTCCGACGAGTTGTCAGGATCGCGTCAAGCCTACGCCTTGCCTGATGTGTTGCTGGTCTTTGCCACCACGGATCAAATCGCGGGTGGCGTGAAAGAAGCCTTCCGTTACGTGAGGAAACACCATGGCAGCCATATGCCCTCGCAACTGACCTTTGTCACAGGTCCGAGTCGCACCATCGACATCGAGCAGACTTTGGTCATCGGTGCCAACGGTATCCGTCAGGTGGCGGTGTTTTTGGTGGATGTTGATTGATTGGATAAAAAGTAGACTTTTATTTCTGTTTTATCCAAAAACGTTATTTTTGCATCGACTAATTCTATCAATATGAAAAAACAGCTTTTCCTTTTCATGGCTCTTGTGGCTTCATTCACGCTGCAAGCCCAATGGGTCGATGATCCGAATCGCAACACTTTCATCGCCAATTGTGCCGATGGCGCCAGAGAGGTGCTGGTTTCAACCGACATTACGACGGGTGACTCCTACGTGCAATGGCTTTATCAGGGTGAAAATGGTTGGTCACCGTGGTTGCAGCGCGTCAATTTCGAAGGTGTGCCGCAATGGCCTGCCAACGGAATTCATGTCACCACCCCCGACTTTGCTACTTGGTCGCCAGGCTATGCCATGACTGCTGTCAATGGGGGAGTGGTGTCTGTGTTCCGCACCCTTGGACCTCATCATTGGGCTGTCAAGATCAACGCCGACGGCAGCTTCCCATGGGGTGAACATGGCATTGTGCTTTTCGATGGTGAAGGTGGAGGTCGCTCCGGAGTGTTGTCAACCTATAGTTTTAACCACGACGACGGTGTTTGGGCCATAGGCACCGATATGGACAGCACCTTCCTGCAATATATCGATGCCGACGGCACACTTCGCCCCAAGGCCACCATCAAAGACCCCGTAAAAAAATGTTCCAATGGCCTGTTGGTGCCTTCTGAAAATGGTGTCTTTGTGGTGTATTCCAAACACACCCTCCAAGGCTATACCACTTACCTAAAGGAAATCCACGTCGCAGGATACAATCAAAACGGCGAACAAGTTTTCCCCGAAACGCTTTTGTTTGGGCAACAGGCCGTAGGTGCCAGCTATGTCCACTATGCCACGCCCGACAACAAGGGAGGCGGCTATGTATATCAATTCCACAACGGTATAGGCGGCGTGTATAATACATACGTCACGCATTTCGATGAAAATGGTACGCCCACTATCTCAGATCCCAACGGCATCGCTGTACATAGTCCCGACTACAACCATTATTACATTAATGCATACGCCACCGTCGATCTCATGAGCAATGACCTCATTATTGCCTATCTCCAAAAGGATGTAGCCTCTCAATCCCAACATAGAGTTTATGTCAACCGTATCACGGCAACGGGCGAAAAACCATGGGGTGACGGCATTCTGGTGGCAGACTATACAGACGTTTCTTATGGCGACATCCATGTGGATGCCATCGATGCCATATTTGTCGTGACCTATGGTACGGGTCAAGGTAATGTTGAGGCTGTGGGCTACGACATGGAAGGCAACCTGCTATGGAACACCACGATGAGCTCGACTAACTACAATAAAGCCATCAGCGAAAACACGACTGGCTTTTATAACGGACAAAGCATTGTGGCTTGGGTCAACACCGACGATGGTGGCGTCTATGGCCAAAATATCGGCTGGGACGGTGCTATGGGTGAGATTCCTCTGCCACCTCCGCCAGTGCCTTGCTGTTACGAACCCAGCAATTTCCAAGGCAATTATATTTACGATTCAGAGACCGGTTCATACGGCGCATTGCTCACCTGGGATGCGCCTGAATACAGCGTCATGCACTACAACCTTTACAGAACAAATCTTGATGAGGGGACAACGGAGGTCATTGAAATTGATGCCAATACCACATCCTTTTTCGACGAGACAAGTCCTAACACGTATAAGTACCAACTCACAGCCATGTACGATGACTTTGAGTCGGATTTCGCCCTAACTCCTGATGGAGAGAACTTTATTATCATAGAGATGACATCGGTTCCCGAAGACGAAACCGATAATGAAATCGTTACCCTCTTAAACATTTTTACCGCTAACGGCCAAATCATTCGCAATGCCAACATTGAGGAGCTGAGTTCCGGCATCTATATCCTTCAAGGGCTGACCGAGGACGGCCGATGGGTAAATCGAAAAGTAGTAATCAACAAATAAACATCACCATAATATTTCAACATTATGAAAAAGCTTTTATTATTATCAATGGCTTTGGCCTCTTTCGTGGCGCTTCAAGCCCAATGGACCGACGATCCGGTGAACAACAACCATATTGTCAACTGTTCGGCCGATGCCGGTGAAATCTACACATCAACTGTGCCCAGTACGGGCGACACATACGTTCAATGGAACGCATTTGGATCCAACCATTGGTCGCCTTTCCTGCAACGCCTTACTTTTGACGGCACCCCGCAATGGGGCGAAGATGGCATCCATATCAGCGGACATGAATTCTCGTCGTCGTCGGAAGGCCTTGCCATGACCGCCACCACCGATGGTTGCGTGGTGAGTTGTTTTGCCAACTTTGACGGCTTCACTTACGCTGTGAAGATTGACCCTGACGGCAATTTCGTTTGGGGAGAGCAAGGCTTGCAACTCTTTGGTGGTCTTGGTTTTTCACGTACCGAATTGACTGCCGGCAATGATGGCGGTTTTTGGGCCTTAGGCTTTGACTACCAAAACCTTTATCTGCAATACGTTGGCGCTGATGGCACTATGGGTCCCACCACCACCATTAGCGATAACGGCGGATACAAGTGCATGTTCGGCCAACTCACATTGAGCGACTATAACAACGTGCTGGTCACATACGAAAAAGTTGGCTCCGGATTTTATACCGACAAGGAGCTTTACGTCATCGGCGTCACGCCCGAGGGCGGTATCATCAGCCCTACCGAACTCCTCATGTCTTCGCAGACTTTCCAATCTACCTATATCCACTATGCTATTCCCGACGGAATGGGCGGCGGCTATGCCTACATCTGGCATCCAGGTATCGGAGAGGCCTTCAATACTTATGTCTTCCATTTCGATGAGTTAGCACTCTCCACCATCCATGACTTGAATGGTATTCCAGTCCATTCCACCGACCCGATGAACTTCTATGGCAGCGCCAACGCCACAGTTGACCCTGTCAGCCACGACCTCGTTATTGCATACGAGCAAACCGATGCCTCGACACAAACCCAGTCAAGGATTTACATCAACCGCATTACCGCCACGGGAGAAAGGGTATGGGGCGAAGGCATTCTGTTGGCCGATTACGAAGGCTATAGTTATTCTGACATCTTGGTCGATGCTTTTGAAGACGGTAATGGCTTCACGGTAATCTACACGAAATCAACCAGCAATCCTTATTTCACCACCCTTGAGGCGATAGGTTTAGACAAAAATGGCAACCAACTGTGGACCAAGACGTTGAATTCAACTGCCTACAGAAGGACTGTATGCGATAACAGCACTGGTTTCCACCTAGGTCAAAACATCGTGACTTGGGTAAATGCTGTCAATGGCGACATGTACGGCCAAAACATCGGCCCCGATGGCACGATGGGACCCATTGAGCCTATCATCCCTGAACCCGAATGCTTACCGCCTACCAACTTCGAAGGTCTCTATGTTTATGACGACGAGATCCAGGAGTTTGGCGTAATGCTTACTTGGGATGCTCCCGAAACCCAACCTTTGCATTACAACCTTTACCGCTACGATCTTAGCGTCAAAGATAACATTGTCATTGAAGTGCCAGGTGATGCCACCTCATATTATGATGAGGCGGCGTTGGGCTCCTACAAATACCAGTTGACCGCTGTTTATGAGGAGTGCGAATCGGAGTTTGCCCTAACGATTTATGGAGAAGACCATGTGATTGTGGAGGTGACAGGCATAGCTGAAAACGAAAGCGAGGACATCGTCACTCCCATCAGCATCTATACGATGACAGGGCAGCGGCTCAATGCCGTTACACTTGAAGAGTTGAGCAACGGCATTTATGTCATTCAGGGTCTGACGCAAGACGGACGCATGACAAGCCGCAAGGTGGTGGTGAATAGGCAATGACACTAACTCCATACAACAGAAAAAGCCGCTGAAAACCAGCGGCTTTTTTCGTTGTGGGAACTGTTGGACTCGAACCAACGACCCCCGCCTTGTAAGGGCGATGCTCTGAACCAACTGAGCTAAGCTCCCTCGCGTTTGCGGCTGCAAAAATAGGATTTTTTTCTCTTTTTTCGACCACAAAAGCAATTTTTTCAAAGATTTTCCTATTTTTGTCAAAAAATAAACCCTTGGATAAACAGGTTTGATGTTATGAATACGGACAATATCAAGAAGTTAAGGAAATATATTCCGCTGGTTCTCATGCTGATAGCCATAGCCTGCTGTATCCCTTCATTTGCTGATGTGGGGAATCAGAACCGTTACAACTCAGGCGGAGGCTATGATGGTGACGGCGACATCATCGGACTGATCTATTTTCTGCTTGGCGTGTTTTCAGGCGAGACGGATTCCATCATTACCCTGATTGTCATTGTGGCTGTTCTGTTCTACTTCTTCCGTAAGCGCAAACAGAAAATGCAAGGTGGCAACACAGCCTACAACAACGCGAAGGTGAACGAACAGGCCAACGCAGACTTCACTTTTGATAATAGTGCGTTGGTGTCGGCTCAAATCCAAGCCATCGATCCTGCCTTCTCGTCAGATAAGTTCGTCGGTTTTGCTAGAGAGGTATTTATGAAGATTCAGGAAGCCTGGACTACCAAGGACTGGCGGCCCATCCGTCCTTTCGAGAGTGAGACGCTCTTCAACCAGCATAAGCAACAATTGGACGAATACATCCGTTTGGGCAAGACTAACGTGGTGGAGAAAATCGCAATAAAGCACTGCTCGCTGCACTGCTTCAGGCAAGATGGCGACAAAGAAGTGCTGACGGTGTGGCTTAATGCCGTCATGCGTGATTATGTGATTGACGATGCCACCAAGAAAGTGTTGGAGAGCGATCCTGATCGTGACTGGTATATGTGTTACGAGATGGTCTTCAACCGCAAGGCCGGCGTGAAGACCGACCCAGGCAAGAAAGGAAACACCATCACCAACTGCCCCAACTGCGGAGCCCCCACCGAAATCACCTCGTCGGGTCAATGCGCCTATTGCGGCAGCGTTATCACTAATGGCGAACACGACTGGGTGTTGACTGACATTCATTCAAGAAATTAGAAATGCAGAATTGTTGAATTTTGGATATTAAATCTTTAAATCTATAACGTTATGGGACTTATCAAAGCTATCACAGGCTCTATCGGAGGCACCCTGAAAGACCAGTGGTTAGATCTTATCAAATGTGACAACATGGACATGGATACCCTGATGGTGAAGCAAACCACCAAGTCGGGGCAGATTTCAAAAAGCAGCCGTATCCTCGTGGCACCGGGTCAGGTCGCAGTTATCTACGACAGCGGTTCGGTGCTTGACGCTACGGCTGAGGAAGGTGTCTATACCTTCGACCACTCATCTTCGCCGACGTTCTTTGCCGGTGAGTTTGGGCCGGTCTTTAAGGAGATGTGGCAGCGTTTCACCTACGGAGGCACCCCTGCCAAGGAGCAGGCCGTGTTCTTCTTCAACATCAAGGAAATTCTCGACAACAAGTTCGGTACTGCCACACCAATTCCTTTTCAGGACTGGTCGCATGCCATTCCTAACCAAATGACAGGATCGTTGAGCCCGATGGGTGTCAACGTGCGTTGCTATGGTAAATACACCTTCAAACTTGATGATGTGGGGGTCTTCATGCGTATCCACGCCGGTACTGCCAATGTGGTGAAGAAGCATGACATCACCGAGCAGATGCGTAGTGAGGTGATTGCCTCGTTCCAGAACGTGCTGAACGAGATGGGCAACAGCCAGCATCGTGTGCCGGTACTCGAGCTGCCCAGCTATACCGACGAAATGAAACAAGTGATGGACGAGCGCGTGTTTGATGAGCCTATCCGTGCCCGTGGTGTGCGTTTGGTCAGCTTTGCCGTTGAATCCGTCTCCCTTGACGATGCCAGTCAGGCTAAGATAGACCGCTACGAGTTCAGCTCCAACTCCATGATGCAGCAAGGCAAGATTATCGAGGCGATGGGAGATGCCGCCAATAACCCTGCAGGTGCTGCGGGAGCTTTCATGGGTATGGGCATGATGAATGCCGGCTCGGGAGGCATGACGGGTAGCGTGATGCAGAACGCGTGGGGCAATCAAGGAGAGCAGGCCAGCTACGACCCGTATCAGAAGCATGGAGGTGGACAAGCCCAGCAGCCACAAGGTGTTCCTTGCCCCAAGTGTGGCACGATGATTACTGGTAAGTTCTGCCCTGAATGTGGCACACCGGCTCCTGCACCCAAGGCCACGATGCGTTGCCCCAAGTGCGGCACTGAAAGCACAGGCAAGTTCTGTCCCGAGTGCGGTACGCCTTTGGCGGCAGTGGGACCCAAGCATTGCTCCAACTGTGGTGCCGAAGTCACGGGAAAGTTCTGTCCTGAGTGTGGTACACCTGTATAACGCAACGCTTTAGGGAAAACAAAAGCGCGGCCTCACAGCCGCGCTCCCCTTGAAAATCAAGTCCCAATGAGCGAATAACGGGGTTCGAACCCGCGACCCTCAGCTTGGGAAGCTGATGCTCTACCAACTGAGCTACATTCGCGTTTTGCGGTGCAAAAATACGGAAAATTGTTTTTGGGCAAACGGAAACCGAAATTTTTTTCTAAAACAGACCAACTGAACAACAAAAATTAAACGACTAAATACATAGAAAAATGTCTATTACAAAGCAAGACGAACGAATCATCCACGAAAGTTTCCATCCAAAGGCATGGAACGAGGTGAAAGCCCACGACTCATGGTCGGTGTTTAAGATTATGGCCGAGTTTGTTGAAGGCATGGAAAAGATGTCGAGAATGGGACCGTGTGTCGCCATTTTCGGTTCGGCACGCACTCAACCTGGAGACAAATACTATGAAATGGCGGTTGAGATTGCCGAAAAACTTGCCGACTATGGTTTTGGTACCATCACTGGAGGTGGTCCCGGCATTATGGAAGCTGGCAACAAGGGCGCCAAACAAGGCGGGGCTACTAGCGTGGGACTGAACATCAACTTGCCTTTCGAGCAACATTTCAATCCCTATATCGACTCTGACAAAAACATCAGCTTTGATTATTTCTTTGTTCGCAAGACCATCTTTATGCGCTATGCCCAGGGTTATATCGCTATGCCAGGCGGCTTTGGTACTTTAGATGAACTCTCTGAGGCCCTTACGCTGATTCAGACCAACAAGATGGTGGAATTCCCTGTAGTTCTCGTTGGCTCGGAGTATTGGAGGGGATTGGTCGACTGGTTCCGTAGTACCTTGTTAAGGGACCACATGATTAAAGAGGAAGACTTCGAAATCTTCCATATCGTCGACACTGCCGATGATGCCGTGAAGATTATCAAGGAATTCTACAAGAAATACGCTGTCAAGCCGAACTTCTGAGGGGATGGGGCTATTCTTGCCCCGTCTCATTCTCGTTTTCTTTCATCAGGATTTCGCCTTCGGGCTTATCCTCCTTTACGTATTTTGCATCTAAGCACAACCTGAACCCTCCGAAGGAGTTCTTCAGGTCGGGAAGTCGTTTCCCTCGCCAGGCGATGCGGCTTGAGGTCTTAGGTAGTTGCCAAGCGCCTCCGCGAATGATGTACATCTGTCGCTCATGCCCCAGTTGGGCGTTGCGTTCCTTATCGTAGTAGTGATATTTCGTATCCGTCCATTCCCACACGTTGCCGCTCATGTCGTAGAGACCCAATTCGTTGGGCTTACGTTTCTTGACCTTTTTCAGACTACTGGTGTTACCGTTGTACCAGGCCACTTTATCAACGTCTTTGCCGCCGCTGTATACATATCCTTTTGAGTTTTTGCCGCCCCGTGCCGCATACTCCCATTCTTCCTCGCTGGGCAGGCGGAAGTGCATCCCTGTTAGGCTGTCCAAAATGTGTAGAAACTCCTGGATGTCGTAATAGGACACGCTTTCGACAGGACGTTTGGGACACTTTTTCTTGCTGGGGTTACTACCCATCACGGCTTTCCACAACTGCTGCGTCACCTCGGTCTGTCCAATGTAGAAGTCATCGTGAATCTTGACGTAATGTACAGGTAACTCGTCAGTCTGTGAGAATCTGTCATAGTTGAACTCGGCGGTGTCTTTGTGTTGCGCCCCCATCCAATAGCCGCCTTTCTCTACACGTACCATCTTGAAGCTCACGCCGTTGACGCGATAGGAGGCAGGTGCCGGCAAGGTGTCTTGGGCAAGAGCCGCGAAGGGAACGAGCATACAGGTGCTCAACCATAGGAAAAATCTATTCATATTTTCATGGATTTTGAACCACAAAAATAGGGAAAAAAACTCTATCTTTGCGCAAAATTCAACATCATGTCAAAGATACTCATCATCGACGATCAGGCTCCCATACGCCGCGTGTTGCGAGACATCCTTGAGAACGAAAGCTATCAGGTGGAGGATGTAGGCTCTGGTATGGAAGCCTTGCAGGTCATTAAGGAACAGGAGTTTGACGCCGTGTTTTGTGACATTAAGATGGATGGTATGGATGGTATAGAGACTTTAGAAGCCATCCGTCAGGAGTCGGACACGCCTGTTATCATGATTTCAGGACACGGTACCATCGACACAGCGGTGGAGGCTATCAAGAAAGGGGCTTTTGATTTCATACAGAAACCGCCCGACTTGAACCGTCTCCTGATTACCTTGCGTAACGCCCTGGACAAGAAGAATCTGACCACCGAAAATAAGGTGCTGAAGAAAGCCGTGAGGATTCAGAACCAGATGATAGGCTTGTCGCAGCCCATGCTCGATGTGAAGGATATGATTGAGAAGGTGGCGCCTACCAATGCCCGTGTGCTTATCACGGGTGAGAACGGAACGGGCAAGGAACTCGTGGCGCGACAGCTGCACGAACTCAGCACCCGTAGTAACGGGGCATTCATCGAGGTGAACTGTGCAGCTATCCCATCGGAACTGATAGAGAGCCAACTGTTCGGCCATGAGAAAGGCTCTTTTACCTCAGCCATCAAGCAGAAGAAAGGCGACTTTGAACTGGCTGACGGGGGCACATTGTTCTTGGACGAAATCGGCGACATGAGCCTCTCAGCCCAAGCCAAAGTGCTGCGAGCCTTGCAGGAGAACAAGATTGTCAGGGTAGGCGGGGAGAAGGAGATTCCTGTTAATGTGCGCATCTTGGCTGCCACCAACAAGGATTTGAGGAGCGAGATAGAGAAGGGCAACTTTCGCGAGGATCTCTACCACCGTCTGAGTGTCATTGTCATTCAGGTGCCGCCCCTTCGCGAGCGCAAGGACGACATCCCTCTGCTTGTCAACAGTTTCCTTGAAGCCATTGCTCAGGATATGGGTAAGACTGCCTCTGAGTTTCAGCCTGAGGCGATAGAGGAGCTGAAACGCTTCCAATGGACGGGCAACATACGCGAGTTGCGCAACATTGTTGAGCGTTTGGTCATCCTCTGTGGCAGTGTCATCACCAAGGACGATGTGCTGAGGTTTGGGAGCCCGCTGAAATAAAAATGCCCTACCCCTTGCGGGGTATTGAAAATAGCTGTAATTTTGCCGCCTGTTCTTTGAGGGGATGTATGGTTTTGACAGCAAGATGAATTGTCATGTAAGCATGTCGAGCCTCGCAGTGACGCTCGTTAATCTTGACTGCAAAAAAGTAATTGGCGAAAACAACTACGCTCTCGCTGCCTGATTGAAGCACAGTAGATCACTGGCTTAATCCCTTCACAAGGTGAGGGGACGAGACATCCCGCAGGTGGAGATGCCTGATTCCGGCCTGGGTACGGGGTGCTAAGCAATTTCGGGATAGTCTTGTCGGCGCTCCGACGGCAAGATGAGATTCAGGAGATAAGGTCGCGTTTAGGGCGTTCGCTCCCTTGCACGGCTCGAAAACCAACAGCGGAATAAGCATGTAGAAACCATGGGGGTTCCTTGTTTGGACGAGGGTTCGACTCCCTCCATCTCCACTATGGCCGATTGATCGACCAGAACGGCAAAAAGCCAGCCTTGATAATCAAGCGATTATAGGGCTGGCTCTTTTTACGAGGGGCTGATGGGGCAGGAAAACCAATGGTCTTTCGGTGGATGGATGGGCAATATGGAGGGAACCTGCGGCGTATTTGTCGGAGCAGGTATCGTGTTGCATGAGTGTAGTGGATGCATGGCTGATGCAGCGGAATTTTTGAAGGAGCAATTGAACAACTTGGAAAAGCAATAATTTATTTTATCAGATGATACTCTATTTTTCAGGCTCAGGGAACAGTTTGGCTATCGCAAGAAGGTTGGCAGAGAGACTAAACGAACAGTATATGCCTCTTCGCGAAGCCGTCTCTATTGATTTGGTTAAAGAAAAGCGAATCGGGTTGGTCTATCCTACCTATTGGCTCGATGCTGCAAAACCAGTTCGTGATTTGGTGCCGAGGTTGAACATTAGCCCTTCGGCATACGTTTTTATTGTCATCACTTGCGGAGCGCAAACCAACAATGCCGTTTGGTCAGTGCGTAGGTTGCTGAGTAAGAAAGGTGTCAAGGTAGCCTATTGCAATAAAATCCGTGTTCCTGACAGCAGTGCTACGGGCTTCGGTCGCAACCCAAATGACCAACTATGGAAGTTTGACAAGTATGAGCCTCGCATGAAACAAATCATTGACGACTTGGTTAATGAAAGGCACGGCTCTCATTATGGCGGTTTCGACCCCTTCGGATGGTTGCTGAATCGCCCTAGCTTTGCGGTCAGAATTCAACGAAGCCTGCTACCCGCCACCAATACGGAAAAATGTATCGGTTGTGGCGTTTGTGCCAAAATCTGCCCACAAGAGAACATCACCCTCGTTGACGGTAAGGCAAAGATCGGGAACCAATGTGTGATGTGTCTGGCTTGCCTGCATTTCTGTCCCCACCAGGCAATGGAAATCAACCACAAGCCTACACCAAAGGAATCGCAATACCATCATCCGGATATACAGATGAGGGATATGGTGTGGAAGTGATTATAGGCTATAGGTTTTAGTCTCAATGCAGCAAATTCTTGCCTTGGGTGATATAGCGAACCGTAACCATAGGCTGCTTCTTTCCCTCGCCTTTCATTTCACAAGTGAATGTTACCTCTGACGTGCCTTCATCGAGTATGGCAACGCCTTGTGGCACCACTTCTTCCAAAATGTTGTAGTTGCCGTCGGCGAGATAAGCCTTGCCGTCGAAGCCGTAGAGCAAGTGTTGACCTGCTTCAATCTGGCAAGGGAAGTAAAGGATGCCGTTGGGTGTGCGGAAGTTTAACTCGCTGACGTTGCCTTTGCCCTCTATGCTGATTTGCAGGGCGAAGCGACTCGTGTAGGGGCTGTTCCATTCCCATCGCTCCTCGTCGGAAGAGCAGCGGTAACGGCGCGAGACGTGGCGCGGGTAGAGGTGATAGGTGCTGTCGTTGACCTTTTCAAGGTGCCAGTTGCCGTAAGGGTCTTTCAGCTGTTCCTTCAGGTCCTCGCTGAAAGCTCCATTTTGCCGAAGGCTCTCCCACAGGTTGATTTGGTCTAGCATCGCTTCCGTCAGCCCGTGGCGTCGCATCGTCTCTGCGCTGAAGTCGAGGCCGAAGCCTGCATCGAAGGCGGCGGCTTGGCTGAGGAACCACTCCAACTCTTCCATTGTGGTGGCGTTTCGGTTCTTGTCGGCGAGATGGACTTGGAAGTTGCCTATCATCCAAGGCATCTTGTGGCTGTGGTAGAATTCCTGCTTCTCTGCAAGAGTCTCCACGATTTTGGTTCGCATCGTCACATTCCAGAGCTGGTTCTCGTTAATACGGTTCAGATAGCGTTTGGAGGATGGACTGAGCAGGTCGCCTTGCATGAGTTTGTCGGGATTGTACTTGCGCATTGTGTCAAGGAGGCTGCCAATGGCAGTGTCGCCTTCAATGTAAGCATAACTTTTCAGGTCGTTGAAGATGAGCAGAGGATAATCTGTCTTCGCCAGCCTTTGAGCTTCGGCTTGTGCCATCAGGTTTTGCTGCTCAAGGTCTGGGAGAAGGGTGCGCTCAGGTGTGTCCCAGAGTTTGTAGACCGTTGCGTCTTTCGGATGTGCAGATTTCTTCGTTCCAAACGCTCCGCGCGTGCAGCCGTAAATCAGTTGGATGTCGCCTGAACGTTCTGTCGTACGGTAGGTAATCAGCTCGTCACCGATTTGCAGCACGTTAATGTAGGCGGGTCGGTCGAAGAGTTCGGAACTGTACACGGCAAACTCGTCTTGTTTCTCGTCCATAGGCAGTTGCAGTTTCAAGGTGCCTTGTACTAAGAGGTGCTCCGAGGGCTTGGGTGTGACAAGTCGGCTATCCGTAGGGATGCGGTTGGCCAATACCGTCAGCCCCATATCTATTCCTGCTCGACGGCATTGCGCTTTCAGAAAGGAACTGTCGTTAGGGTTGGGGTCGGCAATCAGATAGGATTTTTGAGCGATGGCAACCAGTCCGCCGAGCAACAGACAAATGATAAGCAAAGTTTTTTTCATCAGTCGATTCCTCTCAGATCTTTGTAAAGTTGTACAGCGTAGAGGTCGGTCATGTTGGAGATGAAGTCAATGACGGACTGCAACTTGGCGTAGGTGTCGTCGCTCTCTGTCTTGAACTGCTCTGGGATGAGGGAGAGCAATTTTTTATTATAAGGTGTGTCGGGATTTAGCACTGCATCGGTGAAGTTCTCCAATAGCGTTCCGATAACGTTGAATCCTGTCAGTTCGATTTTGATGACGGAAGGATGGCGGTAGATAAGCCTGACCGACTCGTTTCGGCAGATGTCCAGCGCGTTTTTCTCAAATTCAGGCAGGTGGGCAATGAGGCTCTTCTCGAAGTGGCCTTCCATGATGCTGTCATAATTCTTCACGAAGATGTTGCTCACACAGTTGACCAGCTTGTTGATAAGGGTGGCGCGTAAGAATGCCATGCGTTCGTTTACGTCGCTTACCTCACGGTACACCTCCTCCTTGTGGTTGAAGAAAGCCTTGTCACGTTTCTCATTGAAGAAGGAGACGAAGCAACTTTCGATGACTTCGGTGCTGATGATGCTGCGTTTGTGGGCATCTTCCATATCCAAGACGAGGTAGCAGATGTCGTCGGCGGCTTCCATCATGTATGACAGCGGATGGCGGGCATATACCAGATGCTCCATATCCAAACGGGGGATGCCGCATTCGTTGACCACTTCCAGAAAAGCATCGATTTCGGAGTGGAAGATGTTGTATTTCTTTCGGTTACCTTTATCGTAAGAAAGGTATGGATATTTCAGTAGGGTAGCAAGGGTGGCCGAGGTGAGCGAGAAGCCTCCGGCACGCCGACCCTTGAACTGATGGGTTAGCAGACGGAAAGCGTTGGCGTTACCCTCAAAGGCGATGAGGTCGCTCCATTGCTCGGGTTCGACGAGGTTTTCCAGACTCTTTCCTTTGCCGTCTTTGAAGAAGCTGCTAATGGTATCCTCGCCTGAGTGTCCGAAGGGCGGATTGCCGAGGTCATGGGCGAGGCAGGCTGCCGCCACGATGGTCTCGATGTCTGACTGCCGTTCCTTCAGTTCGGGGTGCTGCAGAGCCAGTTGCTCCACCGTGCGGCAGGCAATGCTGCGACCTACGCTTGCTACTTCGAGGCTGTGGGTCAGGCGGTTGTGTACCATCTGTGCACCCGGCAGGGGGAACACTTGAGTCTTGTTTTCCAAGCGACGAAAAGGGCTGCTGAAGATGATACGGTCGTAGTCGCGCTGAAAAGAACTGCGGATGTCGCTGCTCTTATGCGGCTGCGCATAGCGTTTGTTGGAGAGTAAGTCGTTCCAGTTCATCGGTGTATGTGTCATGAGGCGTTTTCCAATTTGGTGCTGCAAAACTAACCAAAAACTTCATACATCAAAAAAAGGAGGCTCGAAAGCCTCCTTTTTTGGGTGTGTAAGTAAATATTTTGGTTTATTTGACGACAAACTTCTGCGTATCATTGCCGGCATTAAGGAAATAAATGCCGCTGTTAAGGTTGCTGATGTCGAGGGTGTTGGCACCAGCGTGACCTTCAACATGCATTATGACTTGGCCTATGATGTTGCTGATGGTCATCTTAGCGTTCTTGTTCAGTGTGACGTTGAGTTGGTCAACTGCTGGGTTGGGATACACAGTGATGTGGTTATTGTGCTCTATTTCAGGCACTCCGACACCTGGGAAGAGCTCATTCAAATCGTAGGTGAAGCCTGTGTAAAGATTGTCATTCGGGTCGTTGTCGCTTCCCATAACGTATGTGTCAGTCAGACCATCGGTCTGAACAGCCACAATCAGCGTGTTGTCAATCACAGCGGCTTGGGGATAGACGTGCTCGGTATAGGTCAACATGAAATCATCGCTGAGGTATACTTGAGGATACCAAGTGAGGCCACCGTCACCGGAATAGGATGCCCAAAGCTTGAAGTAGTAATTGCCGTTTTCATCCACAGGGGTGTCACCGTCCATAGTAATCCATACGGCTACGAAGTCCATATCGCTTCCAGGTACTTTGCAGAGGAAAGGCATAGCCACGCAACCGCAGTTGTAGGAACCGTGCAAACTTAAATCTTCGATGTTTAAGGCAGCCTCTGGGAGATAGCCGAAATACTCTGGCCACATTTCGTGTGAAGCATCTCCCCACATCCACAATGAGGCATAGATATCATTGTAGATATAAGCCGAGTCCATGATGAAAGGCTGGCCTGGAACAGGAGGCATCGGGTTGGTTGGGTCGTAACCGTTAGGGAAGCTAGAACCGTCGCCGTGATAGGGCATGTACTCGCTCCAGAAAGCGACACCACCGATGGAGGGATAGTAGCTGCTCGAGCCAGGCTCACCGCTGCTGCCGTTGAATTCGTAAGCTACGCAAAGCTGGTCATTGAGACCCCAGACGCAGGAAGTCCATCTGGGATACATGAACCAGTTCTCAATAGTGTTGTTGATGCCTGGATGATGCCAGAATACCTTTCTCTCCCAAGTTTCTCCATCGTCGTAACTGTAGATGACCATGCAGTCGCTCCAAGTGTTGTTCACAACGAGGGCGAGGCGGTTGTCCTCGGTTGTCTCCATCCAATAGCACACATTGCTGCCCCAGTCGCTGCCATATTCTGGACTCAGATAGGGAAGAATGACATTCTCAACGTCCCAGGTTTCACCGTCTCTTGAACGGAAGTAATACAACTTGTTGTCACTGTAACCTGTGGCGACGATGTGGATGATGTCGCGGTTGGGACCGGAAGTCATCACAACAGGCCAGCATGGGTCGATGGTGGGGTCAAAAGTAAGTGCACGAGGGATGCTGTTCGGAGCCAGGTTGTCTCTGTCCTCAAGGATGTAGAATCCGCATTGGGTGTCGGTGTGGGCGGCAATGACGATACCATTTTCCTTGTAACGGCAAATGGAGCCAAAGCCGGTCTTCTCCGTCTCGACGCGACCTTCTGACGGAATCCATTCGTCATTGAAGTAATCGTAGGTGCCAATGGCAGTACCACGATTGCTATAGTTCGTTTCGGATGCCATAGTGAAGGCAAAGTTCACTTTGCCATCGGGCCACACGATGGTGCGATTGATGGGGCCGGCATTGGTTTGCCAATCATAGGTGGAGTAGTCCAACTCACCTTGGCCAAAGTCGAAGCGAACCATATTAGGCTGACTCTCCACATTGGCATTTACAATGTCTGTGCGACCAACCTTCTGTTGTGTGGCCATCTTGCGCATACCTTTGTTCATAGGCATGCTCTTTACTTGCGAGTAACCGGCAAAGGTTACTAGCATAACGAGTGCTAAAGTAAATAACCTTTTCATAATGAACGAGTTTAGTTGATTAATAAGTAAATTGAAATTGTTTTATTTCGCTTAGTTCGAGCCAAAGATATGAATTATTTTCATTGAAAATACAATTTCGCAAAGAAAATGTCGGACGTAAAACGTAATTTTGCAGCCAATTTGATTCTATGATTAAGTTTCTTCGATATTGCATCTTGATATGGTTTGGCATTTTGACCTCGTCACTTTGGGCTCAGGATACTATTACGCTAAAAACCGTCGAAGTGACGGCAGAGCGTGACAAGGTTGAAGCGGTGAAGCCCTTGGTTTCGAGAAAGTTGGATACCATCATCCTGAAGTCTAAAAGTACAGCTACATTGTCTGACCTGCTTATCCAGCACAGTCCTGTCTTCATCAAGACCTATGGACCGGGTGGCGTGTCGACGGCTTCGTTCAGGGGAACTACAGCGAGTCATACGTTGGTGCTTTGGAACGGTTTTCAGCTCAATGCACCAAGTCTTGGGCAGGTCGACTTCAGCACTATCCCCGTCTTCCTCATCGACGATGTCAGCCTCAACTGGGGTAGCGGCACCTCAAGTAACAGCGGGGGATTGGGCGGATCGGTCAACATTGACAATAGCAACCGCTTTGGCGACGGCTGGCTCATCGACCTGAAGCAGACCTATGGCAGTTTCAACACTTTGGGCAGCTTCGCCACCGTGGGACATTACGGCAAGAAGTTCTCCTTCCGCGTGAAGGCTTATCGCAACTCGTCGGACAATGATTTCGAATACTACAACACGGGCGTGTTCCCTCCTGAACACATGAAACAGCGCAACGCCGACTTCGTGGACTATGGCGTGATGCCGGAGGTCAGTCTGCTGCTGAAAAACTGCATCATCAGTGCCTCGTCATGGAATCAGTGGAACCACCGCAACCTGCCGCCTATCATGACCAACGTAAGCAACAAGAACTTCGAGGAATGGACCAGGGACAACTTTTCACGCAACTTTGTCGCCTGCAAATTCTTTTGGTCTACGGGAAGCCTACAGTTGAAGTCAGCGGCTTTCATCGAAAACCAACGGTATTTTCTTGAGGTGCGCAATCCTGACACTTATCAAGTGGTGACGGGCATCAATTCTACCAACAAAGCCCTTGTGCTGCATCAGATTGCCAACTTGGAACAGCAGCTCTACAAAAGCTGGAATCTGAAAGCCAAGCTGCAATGGGACAACGAGCGGGTGTGGTCGAACAATTACGAGGGGATGAAGAAACGCAACATGGTGTCGGCCTACGCTGCCATCAACGGCGAGCCTTTCAAGCAGGCCAATCTCAGCCTCACGGCACGATACGACTTCACCGACGGCAAGCCTATGGGACTGTTTCCCACCGCCACCTTCTCATACCATTTCCTGGACTACTATGTGCTGACCTTGGGCTACAGCCACAACTACCGTAACCCCTCGCTGAACGACCTGTATTGGTATCCGGGCGGCAATCCCGACCTATTGCCTGAGAACGGTCGCACCCTCGACTTGGCTTTGGGCTTTCACGCCGATGAAGATGGCTCCAAGTTGGACATCCGCATTGGCGGCTACCTCTCGCGGGTAAAGAACTGGATTCAATGGAAGCCCAGCTTCTACCGCTACTGGGTGCCCGAGAACGTGGCGATGGTCTTTGCACGGGGCATTGAGAACCATATCAGCACTTCGGTTGTCGTCGGCGACTGGACGGTGGGACTGTCGGGCAACTACGTCTTCACTGTCACCACCGACGAGAGTGAGGAAGCCCAACAGCAGGGCATCAATGGCAAACAGCTTATCTACATTCCTCGCCATCATGGCAACCTCTTCCTCAATGCCCAATGGAAGCAATGGAACGGGAGCTACACCTTGGAGATGACGGGGCGGCGCAGCACCTCGTATGCTGACGAGGAGTCGTTCCCCTTGAATCCCTATACCCTTCATCATGTTGCTTTGGGCAGGCAAATCTGGAAGTTCCACATTGAGTTGCGCTGCAACAACCTGTTCAACATCGACTATCAAAATGTCATCTGGCGTGCTATGCCGGGAAGGAGTTTCGAAGTGATGGTAAACTATAAATATTGAGCCTGTTGTGGAAAAAAAATAGGTTCAAAAGGCTGTGCCGTTGACGGAATTTTGTGTATCTTTGCCGCCTAAAATCCTCGAAAACAATGAAAAAATCCAAGTTTTTGAAAGTCTTAAGCCTTTTGGCTCTTGTTGCTTTTGCTGTGTTGAACGTCCAAGCGCAACCTCCGGGGGGCGGTCCGCCTCCAGGAGGCAGATTCCCTGGGGGAAGACCTCCTGGACGTCCACCAGGGGGCAATCCTGAATGGAACCGTGACCAAAATATGCCCACCGTGCGCCAGAAGAAGCGCGTCCGCGAAGGCGACACTTTCCTTGTCGTCGGTTATCTGCGTGACTCCATCACCCGAGAGCCGCTTCCTTACGTCAACGTGGCCGTTCTCGACTCTGTGGATCAGGAGTTTGTGAAAGGCACCGCCACCAATATCGACGGACGTTTCGAGCTCAATGGAATACCACAGGGCCCTATGGTGCTGCGCATCTCCGCCATCGGCTACGGCAACCGCGCCATACCTTTTCGTGTGACTAATAATACTGACCTTGGTGTCATCAAGATGGTGGAGAGCTCGACAGCCCTCAACGAAGTTACCGTTACGGCTGAACGTCCGCTTTATGCGATGGAAGGAGAGAAACTGGTCTATAACGTCAGCGAAGACCCGTCCATACAGACCGGCACCACCGAAGACGCCTTGCAGAATGCCCCGGGTGTGGAGGTCGACGTGGAAGGCAACATTACTTTAAGAGGTGTCTCCAGCGTGGAGATTTGGATTAACGACAAGCCCTCGAAACTCACTGAGGAGAATCTGAAGACCTACCTGCAGACCCTGCCTGCCAACGCGATTGCACGCATTGAGACTATTACCAACCCTTCGGCTAAATACGCCACCGATGCAGAGGCAGTCATCAACATCGTCACCTCAGCTCATATCAAGAGCAACCAATTCGTCAGCTTTGGTGTTAATGGTTCTAATCAGCCCTTCGTCTCGCCTTGGGTGAGCTATATGTGGAAGAAGGAGAAAGTCAGCATCAACCTGTTTGCTTCGGGCCGTTACAGCGACAGGCGCAACACTTCCGATTCGTGGGCGTTGCAACGTCGCGACGACGAGGAACACGAAGGTGAATATGTCAACACCTGGGCTGACACCACCTCACAGACCAGCTCGAACCGCCGCTATTCCGCCAACGTCTTCATGGGTATCAATTATGAAATCGACTCTACCAGCGAGATTTCGTTTGATGGTGGTGGTTTCTATAACCGAGGTTTCAACGATGCACTTCGTTCACAACGACAGACCTATTACTATTATCCAGAGGATGCTATCCCGTATTCGACCCTGTACATCGACACCACCAACAGCAATACCGATGACCGGTCAATATTTGGTCATGTTGGTGCTGACTACACCAAGAAGTTCGACAACAACGGGCATAACCTCCGCATCGGGGTGAACACCACCCTCTCGAACAACGCCAATGAGCAATGGTACAACAGGATGTATGATGTCTATACCGATCTTGACGAACACCGCTACCTGCTGTCGAAAGCCAACAGCTTTGGCGGCAATCTCGATGTGCGCTACAACCGTCCCTACAGCGAAAATGGCGAGCTGAGCTACGGCCTGCGTGCTGACCATCGCAAGACGAACAATAACTATAGCCGCTATATTGACACCATCAGTCCCACAGGCGACACCGTGAGGACGATTGACTATTTGCGTACCTATCAGTTGAAAGAAATAGAGTCGAGCATCGATGCCGATGTCAACTGGACGCATCGCTGGGGCGGCTTCACCCTGAGCACCGGCCTGGGATTGGAGACGGAGCGTACCGCCTTTGACTTCCAAAGCAATATGCCCTTTGCCGACGACAGCATCTACTGGCACGTGCATCTGCGCCCCTCTATCCACTTGACCTACCGCACAGAAAGCATGCACAACTGGAAACTCAACTACTCGCTGCGTACTTCCGCCCCGGGCTACAGCCAAGTTTCCCGCTTCCGCAGCTATGGCGACGACAGCTACAGCGTGGGCAACCCCAATGGATTGAAAGACTCATACACCCATAACATGGAAGCCGGATGGCAGAAATACTTCGACCGCTTCGGCAATATCGGCCTCGAAGCCTACGGACGCTGGAGCACCAACGAAATCAGCTCGCTGACCGACTCGGAATACGACGACTATCTTGACCGTGTGGTGAGCTATTCCATGCCTTACAACATGGGCAGCTCGTGGCGTTACGGTGCCTCGCTCAACATGACCTATCGTCCTACGGGTTTCTTCAACGTGCGCCTCTATGCCAACGTCTACGACTACGGCTACCATATGGAGTATGATCGCAACGGCGTGCATCAAGTCGATGAACGTGACAAGTGGTCGTGGAGTGTGCGTGTCAATGCTTGGGCCAAACTGTTCGACCAGCTTCAATTAACTGCGGCAGCCAACTACAGCTCGCCCACTTTGGGACTGATGAGCACCCGTGGCGCACGCTATTTTCTCAACATGGGACTGCGCAGCGACTTCTTCAAGCGCAAGTTGTCGGTGTTTGTCAATGTGCAGGACATCTTCAACTGGGGCGCCAAATACGGCTCCACCAGCGAGAACTACAACCCGTACTACCTGACCAACAGCACCAACAAGATGCTGAACAGCCGCTATATCTCGGCAGGTATCACCTTCCGTTTCGGTAAACTCGAGCTTGAACAGCAGGCCAAGGAGGGTGCCGACGAGGCAGGCGATTCGCTATAAAGAAAAATTGCTATCTTTGCAACCTCATAACACCCTATTGCTATGAAAAAAATTGTTAGAACAGTATGGATTGGCGCCCTGTCGGGACTGGCTTTCTTGACAGCTTGCTGCACAACAAAAGGCTTGTCGAGGCAGGAACGCAAACAACTCATTAAGGAACGCGATTCCATTCAGGAAATGCTTAGCCGTCGCGAAGGTGCGGCCGTGTATGGCTCGCCTGAAATCATCGCGGAGTACGGAATGGAAACCTTGCGCCTCAGGAGCAGGCTTGACTCCATCAACTACAAGTTGGGCGAGGATGTCGATTTGGAGAAAGGTGCTCGCCGTATAGAGCTGCAGGAGCGTCTGAACCAGGTGCGTGCCGAGTTGCGCCGCCGTGAGGGTGCCTGTGTCTACGGCTCGCCCGAGGTGATGGAAGAGTGGGGAAGGGAGACGGGTCGACTGAGGAAGGAAGCCGAAGACTTGCAGCAGCAAATCAAGGCTTTGGACAAACCAAACATTGATACCATAACGGAGGAGGAAATTAAAGCTTTGCCTAATAGGAAGTCGGAGGGACGCGCTGCCGATGTATTGTATGGCTCACCAGATCCTATGCGTAAATAATGGTTATGAGATGAATTAGCCATGAGGGAACGTCTCGGATTGCATAAAAGGGTGATGCTCGAACTTAACCATCAGGTGCTGCAACAACGCATTGATGAGCATGAGTTGCACCAGCTGTTTTGGGAATGCACCCTGCGCTGCAACCTGAATTGTCGCCATTGTGGCTCTGATTGCCGTATGCTTTCCGAGAAGGACGATATGCCTCTTGAGGACTTTTTGAAAGTCCTCGATGAGGTACGCGCCCATCAAGACCCCGCCAAGGTGATGGTGATTACTACAGGAGGCGAACCCACGATGCGCAAAGATTTGGCCCATTGCGGTGCTGAGATTACCAAGCGCGGCTTCGTTTGGGGTATGGTGTGTAATGGTATGCTGCTCTCGCCTGAAAAGCTGAATGAGTTTGTCGCCGCCGGACTGAAGTCCATTGCCGTTAGCTTCGACGGCTTCGAGGAAGACCACAACTGGATGCGCGGCAACCCCATGAGCTACAAAAACGTGCTGCGTGCTGTGGAAGGCATGAAGCAGCATCCGGGACTCACGTGGGATGTGATTACCTGCGTCAACCAGCGCACCATCAAATATTTGCCTCAATTCCGCGACTTCCTGATTTCCTTGGGCATCAAGCGTTGGCGCCTGTTCACTGTGTTCCCCTTTGGACGCGCTGCCAATGAGCCGGACTTCAAACTTTCCAACAGCCAGTTTGTCGAGATGATGGAGTTCATCAAGCAAACCCGCTTGGAAGGCAAGATTCGCGCCGACTATGGCTGCGACGGGTTCTTGGGTAAATACGAGGGTGAGGTGCGCAACCATTACTATTCTTGCAGCGCGGGCATCAATATTGCCTCGGTGTTGGCCGATGGCTCCATCTCGGGTTGCCTGAGTATCCGCAGCGACTACCATCAGGGCAATATCTATAAGGACAGCTTCTGGGAGGTTTGGCAAAACAAGTTCCAAGTCTATCGTGACAGGAAATGGATGAAAACTGGCCCATGCGCCGACTGCAAGATGTGGCGCTACTGTCAGGGCAACGGGATGCACCTTCGTGATGGCGACGGGAAACTGCAATTATGCCAATATCACATGATTAATGAATAGGATTTACCTCGTCGGTTATATGGGAGCGGGCAAAACCAGTGCCGCCAAGCGTCTCGCGAGTCGTTTGAATTGGAAAGTGGTGGACACTGATGACCTCTTTGAGGAGAAATACCGCATTTCCGTAGACGATTTCTTCCAGAAATACGACGAACCGTTGTACAGGAAACTGGAGTCGGAAATCCTGAAAAGCACTGAGAATCTGGAAAACACGGTGATATCCACTGGGGGCGGTACTGCCTGCTATTTCGACAATATGGACTGGATGAACCTGCACGGACTTACGGTCTTCATGCGTATCAGTCCTGCCGCTGCCGTCGACCGCGTGCTGCATTCGCATCACAAACGTCCTTTGGCGCGAGGCAAGTCGGAAAAGGAGCTGACGGAGTATGTCAATTGGCACTATGCCTCGCGTATGCCTTTCTATGAGCAGGCGAGAATCACGGTGAAGTCGGAAAACCTTGATATAGAGCACCTGTTGCAACTGATCTATGAAGCGGATAAGTCGATGTGATAAATAAAGGGGAAAATTGTTGCCAATAGTTATTTTATGCCTGTTTTTGTCACCATAATGATGGAATGAACAATTTAAACACAATACCATGAAAAGATTTTGTACGTTATTACTCGCTTTGATGCTGTCATCGGCGATGATGGCCAAAGACTTTGTAAGAATTTCTTACTCAAATCGCACTGAATTGGAGAAAATCTTCAATGATTCCAATTTGACGGTTCATTACTACAACAATTCAGAAGTGTTCGCAACTGTGGAGCGTTATGATGCAAACACGATGACTCTCGTCGACACCGATGCTTTTGCCGATGCTGAAGTCTACACCTTAGTTTATTGTCCTGCATCGGAACAAGAAGCCTACATCGGTGACGGCGTGGCTCTGCTGCGGACCGATAACTATCTCATCGTCAAAGGTGCCGCGTTCCCCTACAAGAACGACGGTGCCGTAGCCATCTTCAACAAAGAGGCACAACTGCCCCGCATGAACCGCGACTTCCCCGTAGTGACAGAGGTGAACCCCATCATTCGCGAAATGCTTGACCAAGTCAACATGGATTCTCTTGAAGCTACCGTGCAGCATCTTCAGGACTACCAAAGCCGTATCTGGAACTCCGACAATGCCTTTGCCGCTTCCGACTGGATTGCCGGCAGGATGGCTGCTCTGGGTCTTGAAGTTGAACAGCAACCGTTTAATGCTAATACATGGATGGGAAGCGGACAAGCGGCTCCCAATGTCATCGGCATTCAACGTGGTACGCTTTATCCTGATACCTACGTGGTCTGCGGTAGCCATTTCGATTCATTCTCTTACGAGGCCATGTTTGGTGGCGGAACGGCTCCCGGTGCTGACGACAACGCCACAGGTGTTGCCAGTGTGTTGGAAAGTGCGAGAATCATGACGCAGTACGAGTTTGAATACAGTATCATCTATTGCGCCTACGGTTGCGAGGAGATGGGTCTTTACGGCAGCGAAGCCTACGCCTCGCGTTGTCAGCAGGAAGGTATGGACATCATCGGCTATTTCAACAACGACATGAACGGCTACCTCTACGGCGACCAAATCCATATCGACTGTATCTATCCCAATTCGGTGGAGCCTATCGGCACCTATTATATGAATGTCGGCGAGGTGTATTATCCCGAGCTGCCTATCCGTCACGTCAACTTCAACCAGGGCGACAGCGACCACACCTCGTTCAACAACCATGGCTACATGGGCATCTATCCCTTCGAGGACTATGAGAACTATAGCCCTTATATCCACACGCCCAACGACGTGATTGGAACGAGTGTCACGAGCTTCGAAATGGGTCAGCAGTATTGCCAGATGAACATTGCCTGCCTTGCAGAGATCGCCAACCCTGTGGGCAGTACGCCGCAAGTGTATTGCAATCCGGTGAGTAATTTTGAGTTTGCTTTTCCTGTTGACAAGGATGTGATGGAGCTTTATCTGATTTGGGATGCGCCCGAAGATGGTTCTACAGGCGAACTTGAGCATTTTGATGTGTATCGTGACAATGCGGTAATTGCCACAGTGCAGTATGACCCCAATATCATCCATCATCTTTATACTGACACAATTTCAATCGGTGCCCAGGCAGAGTATTTCATCATGTCCGTGTATAGCGACGGTTGTGAGGCTCCGTCAGAGACCTTGGTCGGTGAGGGCATTCCTTATCAATTAAGTGATTTGGCCTCCCATGTTTCGGTTTTCCCCAATCCCGCTGAAAGCCTGCTCAATATTGTGGCGAATGATTTGCAAAGAATCGCCGTCTATAATATGATGGGTCAACTGATCGAGACAAAAGTTGCGGAAGGGAACCAGTACGTGCTGCAAGTCGGGGACTATGCTCCTGGGCTTTACACGGTACAAGTGGTTACTGCTAACGGGGTGGCGACGAAGAACATCGTCGTGAAGTAAGTTTTTCATTGAACAGCGAAAAGCCCGAAAGACACGAAAACTGTCTTTCGGGCTTTTTTATGTCATGTGGGGGCGAGACCCTGATTACCTCAACTCCAATAATGTAACGTTCTCTACATGCTGTGTATGCGGGAACATATCTACAGGTTGCACGGCCATCACTTTGTAAGCTGAATCCAGCAGTTGCAAGTCGCGGGCTTGCGTGGCGGGGTTGCAGCTGACGTAGACGATTTTCTTGGCGCGTATCTTCACCAGTTGTTCCACCACCTTCTCGGCCATACCGGCACGGGGCGGGTCGGTGACGATGAGGTCAGGGGTGCCGTTGGTGGCGATGAAGTCGTCGGTGAAGACCTTGGCCATGTCGCCGGCGTAGAACTTGCAGTTGGTGATACTGTTGATTTCCGCGTTGATTTTGGCATCCTCAATGGCGGCTTCCACATACTCGATGCCGACTACCTTTTTCACAAAGCGTGAGAAATATTGGGCGATGGTGCCTGTACCTGTGTAGAGGTCATACATCAGCTCGTCGCCCTGCACGTTAGCGAGGTCGAAGGCGGTGCGGTAGAGCCGCTCGGCTTGGTAGACGTTGGTTTGGAAGAACGACACCGGCCCGATGCGGAATTTCAGGTCGTCGAAACCCTCGCGGGGCGAAGCCATTGTCTCGGTAAGGTAAGGCTCACCCTTGAGGCACTCAAACGGCAGGTCGTTGATGATGTCGTTGAGTTTGGAATTGATGACGAGCAACAGAGAGACGATTTGCGGGAAGGCCATCTCCAAAGCGGGTATCAGTTCGTGGCGCACGATTGCGTTCTCCTCGCTGATGACGAGGATGACCATGAACTCGCCTTTGGAGTTGCAGCGGATGACGAGGTTGCGCATCAGTCCCTCGTGACTGCGGAAGTTGAAGTAGGGCAGGTGATGCTCCATCGTGAACCTTCTGACGAAGAGTCGGATGTCGTTGGACGGGTCAGCCTGGAGGTGACATTGCTCAATGTCTACAACGCGGTCGAAGAGCTGGGGCAGGTGGAAGCCCAGACCCTTGCAGGCTTCCTCGTCGTAGGTGCCGACGGGCGCGCCGTCGGTGAGCCACTTGCGGTTGGAGAAAGTGTATTCCAGCTTGTTGCGGTAGGCAAACTGCTTCTCGCAGCCCAGAATGGGGCGTATTTCAGGGTACTCAATCTTCCCGATGCGGTCGAAGTTGTCTTTCACCTGCTTCTGCTTGTAGTAGGTCTGCCACTCGTAGGCCATCTGCTGCCATTTGCAGCCGCCGCAGAGTCCGAAGTGCTGGCAGACAGGCTCCACACGCTTGTCGGACTTCTTTTTGAAGTTCAGTATCTTACCCTCGAAGAAGTTCTTCTTGCGCTTGTAGACCTCGATGTCGACCACGTCGCCAGGCACGCCGAAGGGGATGAAGACCACGCGCCCTTCGGGCTTGGCCACCGACATACCTTCAGCACCGGCGTCGATGATTTCAACGTCTTCAAGGTATTCGGGTTCTCGTCTTGTTTTGTTTCTTGCCATGCTTTTCAAATATTAAACAACTCCCAAGTCTTCTTCGCCTGCTCCTCAAACATCTGCATTCCGTTGTAGACTTTGCCTCCCCAGGTGCGACCCAGCTCCATGAAGGCGGTCTCCTTAGGGTTGTAGATGAGGTCGATGAGGGTGTGCTTCCGCGTCAGGCCTTGGTAGTGCAGGTCGGGGAAGTTGTCCATTTGCGGGAACATTCCCAAGGGGGTTGTGTTGATGATGAGGGGATGCTGCCCCAGAATCTCGTCGGTGAGGGTGTCGTAAGTATAGTCACCCTTGGCAGCGTCGCGGCTCACTATAGAATAAGGTATGCCTTTCTGCCTCAGCACGTATTGCACGGCTTTCGAGGCTCCGCCGGTGCCGAGGATGAGGGCTCTGTCTGTGTCGCGGCCCTTGATGGCTCGCTCCAAAAGCTGGGCGAAGCCGTAGACATCGGTGTTGTAGCCTTTCAGCACGCCGTCCACGATGGTCACCACGTTGACGGCTCCCACTTCTTTCGCTTCGGGGTCGATTTCGTCCAACAGCGGGATGATACTTTCCTTATAAGGTATGGTCACGTTGAAGCCGCAGAGGTCGGGGTAGTGGGCGATGATGTCGAAGACTTCCTCGACGGTCTTGATGTCGAAGTGCTGATAGAGGCAGTCCAGCCCAAGGTATTCAAACTTCTGGTTGAAGTAGTTCCTCGACTGCGAGTGCTTCAAGGGATGTCCGATGAGTCCGTAGCGTTTCATGTCTTATCCGATTCCAAAGATTGCTCCGAAGCCGAGTGTGCAGACCACGCCCACAATGACGCTGGCCAGCACCACGCCGCCCATCACGGACAGCACACTCCTCTTGAAGTCCATGTCGAGGAAGCTGGCGGCGAGGGTACCCGTCCAGGCACCGGTGCCAGGCAAGGGGATGCCAACGAAGAGCACCAAGGCCCAATAGAGTCCGCGACCGGCTTTGGCTTGCAGTTTCTGTCCGCCTTTTTCACCTTTTTCCAAGCACCAGTGGCAGAATCTGCTGAAGAGGCTGAAATTGCAGTCCTTGCCCCAGTCAAGCACCTTGCGGGCGAAGAAGAAGATGAAAGGCACGGGCAACATGTTGCCGATGGCGATGATGATGTAGCTCCACAGCAGGCTGAAGTCGGGGTTGGCGGTATGGATGCCGTAGGCTACGGGCAGGGCACCGCGCAGCTCGATGAGCGGTACCATGGCGATGAGGAAGATGTAGATGTAGTTCTTCATGCGTTGTCTTCGGGGTTTTGATTGTGTTGTATCCTGTGCTGCTCAAGCAGATTGACGATGTCGTTATCGCCCAAGAGCAGGTCTTTGTCGTAATCGATGAAGTCGGGCCAGGCGTCGAAGTCGGCTTCCAAGGCGCGGTCGAGGGTGCTGAGCCCGTCTGCGTGATTGCCTTTCACGAAATAGGCGTAGGCCAACAGGTAGAGAAGCATAGGGTCGTCATTGGTCTGCAACAGGCCGTAGTTCAGGGTGTTGATGGCCTCGTCTATTTGATTCATCTGGCCGTAAATGTCGGCGATATAGTAATACGAATTGGGGTCTTGTGGATCCATTTCCTGTGCTTTGTGCAGGTATTTCAGCGCAAGGTCGATATGTCCGAGCTTGAGATGGGTGGTGGAAATGGAGTAGAGGTACTGGGTCACCCAAGGCTGTAGCTCCGAGGCTTTTTCGAAGTACTTGAGGGCGGTCTTGTAGTCTTCTCTGCTGAAGTGGACGTGGCCGAGTCCGTCCCAGGCGATGCCGTTTTCTTCGCTCAGCTCAATGGCTTTTTTGAAGTTGGCCTCGGCGTTCGGGATGTCTTGCAGTGCGTAGTAGGATTCGCCCAAAGCGGAGCGGATGGCTGAGTGCTCAACGCCTTGGCGCAGGGCTTCGTTGAGGGTGTCGATGGCTTCCTGATAGCGTCCCAGATCGTAGTAGGTGTCGGCCAGATGGACGTTGGTCACGATGTCGGTGGGGTCAATGGCGAGGGCAAACTCAAAGGGGTCGATGCTGCGCTCAAAGTCTGCAGACTGTTGATAGCATTCGCCGATGTTGGCCCAGGCCAGGCTGTCGTGCGGGTTTTGGTCGACGAGGCGCTGGAAGAAGGCGACGGCGTCCTCCCTGCGGTTTTGGCTGAGGTAGCAGCTGCGTATCTCCTGATAGATGTTGCCGCGCTCTTCATTCTCGTCGGTGGCCAAGGATAGGGCGCGTTGATAGAAGTCGAGGGCGAGGTCGTACTTTTGCATCCTTTGGTATTCGAAGGCGATGGCGTTGTAGAGGTCGAACTTCTCGTCTTCATCGAAGTAGGGCAGGGCGTTGAAGTAGCTTTCGATGGCGCTCTTCGACTCACCGAGGACGGCGAGGCAGCTGCCCAGAACGAGGAAATAGTCCGGCTCATCGTCGTCTTCGCGCTTGATATGCTGCATGATTTGGAAAGCGTTGTCGGCCTGACCCTCTAACAGGTACTGGCGTGCCTCCTTAATCTTCAGTAAACTGCTTTCAGGGTGCTGCTGCAGGGCCAGCTCAAGGGCTTTGCGCGACTGGCGCAGCTGGTTCTTTTCCACATAGTGGTCGATGATGTATCCAAACTCGCTGCTGTCGAAGTAGGCCGACCCATGTGTCTTCTTCATCTCCTCGTAGCGCTCTATGGCGGCCTCGCGGTCTTTTTCGTCGTCGTAGTAATCTTCTATGTCGTCGTCTTCAAACATGTTGCTTCTCCACTTAATGCGCTGCAAAAGTAATAAAAAAAGGTATATCTCGCGCCTTATGCCTTGTTTCGCCGTTTTACCTCGCTCAGGGTTTGCAGGACGACGGAGGTGATAATCAAGGCGATGCCGATGCAGAACGAGTAGTTCAGCTCCTTGTACTCGCTGAAGATGAACATCGAGAGGATGATGCTGTAGACGGGTTCGAGGTTGTAGGTCAGGTTGACGGTGAAGGCGGGAATCTTTTGCAGGACAATGATTTGGAGCAGGCACAGCCCGATGGTGCAGATCACGACCATGAAGGCGAGGTAGGCGTAATCCATGCCGACGGGATAGAGCCGCCCGACGGGGATGAACATATTATATAAAGGTAGGAGGCAGCTGAGCCCGACGAGGCCGCCTATCATCTCCCATAGCAGCATGTTCTTCGGCTCGTAGTGCTTGCCGACGCGCTGGTTGACGATGGCGAAGAGCGCATAGAGGGCTGACGAGACCACGCCCAAGGCGATGCCCAAGCGGTAACGCGCATCAAACTGGAAGATGAGCCAGATGCCGAGGATGGTGAGCAGGCTGAAGAGGAACTCGCGCCCTGAGAAGCGGTGCTTGTTGATGATGGGCTCGAACAGGGCTGTGAAGAAACCCACCAAGGAGAAGCACACCACGCCGATGGAGACGTTGGACGCCTTGATGCTGGCGTAGAAGAACACCCAGTGCAGGCAGAGCAGCATGCCCACGCCGCCCATCTGCAAAACATCCATGATGTTGTATTTCCGTAGGGACGCATCGAATGCGTCCGTCCCTTGCCGCATGGTTCTCCGTCGCGCCGATATTCGCAAATAAATATACATAATCACCGCCGCAGCCGCCATGCGCCACCAGACGAGAACGGCTGAGTCCAAGGTGATGAGCCGTCCCAGCACGCCGGTGAATCCGGCGATGAACACGGAGAGATGCAGCAGGAAGTAGTCTTTCTTCATGGCTTTCTGCGTTGACGGACGGCTTCAAAGGTGACGATGGCCGTGGTGACCGACACGTTGAGCGAGTCGGCGATGCCCTGCATGGGGATGATGATGTTTTGGTCGGCGGCCTCGACCCAAGCCTCTGAGATGCCGGTGGCCTCGGTGCCCATCACGAGGGCCGAGGCTTTGCGGAAATCGGCGTCGAGATAGTCAATGGAGGCTTTGAGGTAGGTGCAGTAGATGGTTATCCCGTTCTTTTTCAGCCAGTGGATGCACTCATCGGTGGAGCAGGCGTAGACCGGCACGCTGAAGATGCAGCCGATGCTGGCGCGGATAGCATTGGGGTTGAACAAATCCGTGGCGGGGTCGGCGATGATGACGGCGTCCACGCCGGCGGCGTCGGCGGTGCGCATCACAGCGCCCAGGTTGCCGGGCTTCTCAACGGTCTCCAGGACGATAATCAGCGCGTCCTTCTTCGGCTTGAACTCGTCGAGACTTTTGTATTTGGGCTTGGCCACGGCCAACAGTCCGTCGCTGCCCTCGCGGTAGGCGATTTTGTCGAACACCTCCTCGCTGACGGTCTCCACCGTGGCGGCCCCTATATTAATATAAGGTGTACGCAGCAGCGGCTCGCAGACGTAGAGCTGTTCCATCTCGAAGCCGCAGGCCTGTGCCCGCTCAATCTCGCGCCGGCCTTCGATGAGGATGCGGCCTTGCTCGCGCCGCTCTGAGGCTTTTTGCAACTTGACGAGGTTCTTAATCTTAGGGTTGGTTTTGCTGGTAATCATATTTTTTTCAATGTGGGTGCAAAATTAAGAAAAATTCCTATTCCTCGCGCAGCAGATTAGCGACACGGTGGAATACAAGGAGAAGTACAAGCAGATGAAACGCGCCGTAGAGAAACCCCTTGTGCGTCCTTCGGATGTCGATGCGCCACAAACTGACAACCCGCAAACGGTCACTGACAATTTGCAATCCGCCACTGACGATTTGCAACAGGCAACTGGTAATTCGCAAATTTCGACCGACAATTTGCAGCTGACAGCCGAAGACACCCGACTTTCGGCTGACAATTCATCAATTTCTACTGACGATTCAGTAATTTCGACTGACAATTTGCAAAATGTGACTGATAATTTGCAAATGACGACTGACGATTCGCAAGTCCCGACCCAATCCGATGCCGACCTCTTCGTTTACCTCCGCGACCTCATCGAGCGCGAACAGCTCTTCCTCGACCCCAACTTTGAGCGCCAGACGCTCATCGATATTACCGGCATCTCGAAGAATCGCATCGGTGCCGCCTTCGCCCAGGGCAGTGACCACGAAAGGCTCACATCCGATAATTTGTCCTTTTTCATTAAATAATTTGTCCAAACCGCTTTTTGTATGGTGCAAAATACTATCTTTGCAACCTGAAAAACAAAAAACACTTTCGGGATATGACGTTCTCCTCATTTATTGCCAAGTTACGTTACGGTTCGTATCAAGATTCCAGCAGGCCTTCGGTCTACGAAGAAATCGCGGACATCTTTAAGGTGGAGCCGCAGCACGTCTACGAAATCGCCCACGGGAAAAAGGCGCTGGACAGGCACGACAGTAAAATCTTTGATGAACTGGTCGCCCGAGGCATCATCGTCAATACCTTTATTTGAAGTTTTTTATAGGTTAGATATTTGTAGGTTTAATGATTTCTGGTTAAACCAGGGAAACCGGCGGTCCCGCTACGGGGTGGCCGGTTTTCTGTTGCTGGAGGAGGGATGACCTCACCCACGACGCGGCAGATGACCTCACCCCCGGCGCGGCAGAGATGACCTCACCCCCGACCCCTCTCCACTGTGGAGAGGGGAGGCGCAAAGCGACGCGGTTGATTTAATAAAGGAATCCCAGCATCCAAAGAGGTAGTTTGGCACCGTCGGGCATATCTGCTACGATTCTTTTGTAGGGACGCACCGCGTGCGTCCGTCCATTGCGCCGCGTAGACCTCACCCACGGCTCGGTGGATGACCTCACCTCCCGACGTGGTAGATGACCTCACCTCCCGACGCGGCAGATGACCTCACCCCCGGCCCCTCTCCACTGTGGAGAGGGGAGGCGCAAAGCGACGCGGAGACGCGGCACATTAATTATATCCGTCCGGCAAGTTGGCATCCGGCAGGCCCGCGCCCGGCAGGCCAGCATCCGGCAGGCCAGCGTCCGGCAGGTTCCCCCTTCTCCACCGTGGAGAGGGGGGCAGGGGGGTGAGGTCTCACATATCCCGACCACCCGCCAAAATTTTTTCCCTCGCCGTCCCCTCCGTGTGAGGGATTTTTTCTATTTTTGCAGGCATAACGACATCCCGAAGCATAGAGGAGCCAGAAGTTTTCAAGTAGTCGAAAGAATAGCACAATTTCAATAATCAAGAAGACGAGAAGGCCGAAAGCTCACACCTGTCAAGAGGCGTGAGCATTTGCGGTATCCGGCAATCTTTTTGATGGCAGTGCTAGCCTTTCGACTATTGTTGTTTATCAAAGGTGCTTCGCGCCTCTTTCTTCTGGATGAGTCGGACGGAACAAGACAAACGGATGGACAACATGAAAATGAACCTGACTGACATCGGAACAAGCCCTCGGACACGGGCGGCAGCCTCGCGGGGCTCCCGCGAGCGTGTCGGACGGTTTTGTGAGTCTTGCGGAGTTCCCGCGAATATGCCCAAGGATTTTGTAAGCCTTGCGGGGCTCCCGCGAGTGTGTCCAAATAATTCAGAGATATTTTCGGGGCTCCCGCGAATGAGCCAGAACGGTTCGGCTGCTTTGCGGGGCTCCCGCAAACGTGCCGAAAACCCTCGGCAGCATCTCAGCGACCCCCGCGAGCAGCGAAACAACACAACTCATATATTGTTTAACTAATAAAACGAACAGCCATGAACGTAAATGCAAAACAAGTCACGCAGATTGACTCCTCAAGAATGGACATCACCACTGTCCTTGGCTTTTATGGCCAAATCAAGAACCTCATCGCTGCTAACACGGGGCTGACCGCCAACCTCAGCACCGTCTGGACCAGCTTCACTGAAGCCTATACTGCCTTCGACGATGCCTATGCCCAGGCCCGCCGCTGGGTGCAGACCGAGGACATCGCCAAGTTTGACACTGAGCGCGACGCCGCCCTGTCGGCATTCCTCACTGCGCTGAAAGCCCTGCTGACCTCGCCCAACCAGGCCAAGCAGCTGGCCGCCAAGCGCCTCCTCTTCATCCGCGACAAGTACAACCTCAGCACGGGCGACGAGTACATGAAGGAAACCACCGCCGTCGCACAGATGATTCAGGAGATGGAAGCCACCCAGCAACCCCTCGACGACCTCGCCGCGACGGGCCTCGACGACTGGTTTGCCGACCTGAAG
>Ga0310690_10000958_pt1 | contig 55344 bp, 61 predicted proteins | sample AusTroGonzalo_MG_2_FD_207661 | JGI IMG/M metagenome (GOLD analysis project Ga0310690, IMG submission 207661) | Bovine rumen microbial communities from tropical cattle in Woodstock, Queensland, Australia - Gonzalo_04 (v2) (version 2) | ecosystem: Host-associated > Mammals > Digestive system >... | reverse complement strand
GGTATTGTACCACAACGAAGTCTGTACAGCATTCACTCTCCTCTCTTCATTTAACTTCTTCTTTATTATAACTGATCTGGGATAACATCTGAATAAGATCCTCAGAATTCTCGAAAGATTCCACGAATTCTTCGAGCTTATTTTCAGGTGTCATCATGAGCTGTTCACGCTCGTGGCTTTGAACCCACTGAAGATAGTTTTCAGTATCTTCATGTTCCCAGATATACTGATCGATAGCAGAACAAATCTGTCTCTGAACGATATTGCTCCTGCAGCTCGCTACAATCTCATCTCCGATGCTCAGGCTGCTATACATGGCGTAGACCTGCTCGCACCATAAAGCATCTGAGATCTCTTCAGGCTTGCTGAGATACCAGTCAAAGAGCTTGGTCGCATCTCGCGGCGTCAGCTCGTTCCAGACAGGATCTCTATTATCAAGACTCTTTTCAATAGTCTTAACAATCGTCATGTTCGGCTTGACTCCTCGTGTCTTAAGCATCCAGCGCTGCCACTCTTCTCCGTCGAACCTAACGTTCACGAAGAAGAACCTATCTCGTACTGGTGCTGGCAGTATGCTCGGAGACACCGTTGGATTCGCTGCAGCGATAATCATGATATCGGGCAAGTCCTTACCGCTCATCATACGCCGCTCCTGTATCAGCGTTAGACACGCGCTGAGTACCTGCGGCGATCCCTGCAGCAGCTCGTCGAAGAACAGGATATCTCCATCTTTGAGGTTAGACAGCCTCTTATGGTCGTAGACCTCCATGCTCTTTGTTCTGCCATTAGGCATGGTAATACCACTTACCTCGTTCGGCAAGATCTGGCTGGCAATAACCTCGACGACCTTGCTCTCTTTAAACTCAGTATTACGCCTAATCCAGTCACGGAAGGCGTAAATGAAAGAGGTCTTACCAATGCCCGGACTGCTTAAGAAGCACGGAACAATTTGGTTCCGTACATTCCAAAGCGAGATAAGCAACGACTCAGATTCATTAATATTCAGATTCATTACTCGAAGAACACCTCCTTGTCGAACTTCTTCATGAACTCAGCCCACTTCTCTGCACATATAGGACAGAGATAGATGTGACCGAGCTGCATCTTAGACATGTACGGAGCGCGACCGCTCTTGGAGTACCTAGCCTTCATCGGCACTCGCTTGGAGAATAGCACGTCATATAAGACCTGCTTCTCCCCGCACAGACTGCAGGTGTGTGGTTTCATAGTCTTCCCACCACCGCCTTTCTTCCTCTTGTTTGTCGTAATAGCCATCTAAGCGGATAGCCTCTGCTTTACAAAGCTCAGCCGCCCAACAAGCATCACACAAGTTGGACGGCTGATATGATCCGTAGCAGGGCTTACCGATACTAGAATAATCCATAGGCATTACTCTTTCCTAGGATATTCACGGCACTTCCACTCATACGGATAGACATCACGTATGATCTGCCAAGCACTTCCGTTCTTGTGATAGAGGGCTTCGTGCATAGCGGCAGCCATATCCCACTGAAGACTTCTCATGCAACAGTCCCATATGTCGTAGTTGTTTTTGAGATGTTCCTCTCGAACGTTAGACTGGTACTCACCAATCTTAATGACAGTGCCATAGAACGGATACTCGTTAAGACGGATCTCGATAGGATGATAGCGCTCTATGTTCTCCGTTCCGAAGAACTTTGCGCAGTGTGAGATGGTAATATTAACATCTATCTCATTGTTACCGCAAATGAGCGTGATATACTGCTTTTCGAGATCTCCGTTGTCTGAAAACCAGGTTGGCTTACGCTCAATCCGCTTTACTACAGCAGGCAAAACTGATCACCATCCTTCCGATGATACTCGTACCAACTGATTTTCACTGGCTCTCCCCACATGTTTGTGGAGTCAGCCGACTTGGTCTCAATCTCCATTCCCTCATTTCGCAGATCAAAGATCGCATTGCAGAGGGAATTGTGCTTGATACCAAGCCTCTGATACGCATCGTTGCAGTCTATTCTGCCATGCGTTTCGAGCCAAGTTCTTACGCGATCTTTCTGAGACATGCGGATCACCTCCTAGTTAGAGCATGTCCTTCTTCACCAGGAACACACGTCCTTTCAGGGTCTGCGCATGTACGAACTCGTCGAGCTTAAGTTCGCTGATCACCTGCTTGGCAACCTTATTAATAGAAGATGCCTTATAGACACCTTTCTTTTTGTCACCGTAGATGGAAGCGAGGTAGCCTTTCGGCTTGCCGATGTCCTCGTCTTCCAACTCCCAGACCTCGTCTTCGGATTCTGCGAAGTCTTTAACGAGCCTGAACAGCTTAAGACGAGTCACTCCACCAGAGTAACTATTGGTTGCCTCGCGGAACTCTTCGATGAGTAGCTTTTTCATTACACAATCCCTTCTCTCCGTTTACCGAATTGTACATGATCTCCTGATTCAAGTTCACGTTCGGCATCGTAAACCTGAATGCCGTTTACTTTGACTGTGCCTGATTGACAGTATCGTCTTACCTCGGCAAAGCCAACGGCCCAGCCTTGCCGAATAAAAAACTCCTTAAGCTTCATAGACCTCCTTACACTTGATGGTAAATACTATCGTATATTTTCTTCATTGCTTCTGCTTCTGAAAGACCATTGAAACGAAGCTCAACGTATTCTTCAATATCCTTTTCGGATATGAAGTGTTCGTCGGCTTCTTCATAGTACTTTTCTTGAAGCAGTTCCCACTCTTGTTTACTCATATTTGCTCCTTTCTAGTGTACTATTATAAATGTACCGAACACGATCCAGCAAAGTAATGCGATACCGAGCCAGATCTTACTAACATCATCGAACCCGTACGTATTGTACGAGTCGATGAATAGTATCGTGCCCATTACGCAACAGGCAATGAGCACGAAAAACAATACGACACTGATGATCATCATTCAGCTACCTCCTCCTAGCCTCCCCCTACGCTTAGCGGTATCGTTGCTGGAACGAGGGAGCAAAGATAAAGTTTATTTTTAAGCAGTTTAACGTCATGCTTAGGACGGAGCAGTATTACCTCGTCATCGCAGTCTAGACACAACCGCTCTTAGGCTTCGAGCCTTGCTCAGAGACGTCAAACACTTATTCAGTTGTTAGTAGATGCTTAGCTCTGGCGCTTAAGCTGCGCCCAGAGCATTTGCATCTCAGCCGTCATGAACGGCTTGTAAGTCAAACGTTTTGCCATGATATCCTCCTTACTGGTTGTAGACGCAAAGCGCCTTACAACCGATAATCCTACCTTCGTCGTCACGCACGAGATCAGTCGTGCCGACTAGGTCAGTGCGGCTCGGTGCTGCAGCAGCGGTAAGACCGCTAACTATATACAGCGTATCTTCCTGCGGTTCAGGAAGATCTGTTACCTCGCCGTACTCGGCTTTGACAATAGGAATGCTTGAGCCTTCAAGCTTAAGCTCGCCAACTTTAACATTGGTCTGCTTTGCCCTGGCAATTATGCCAGACGGCTCGATGCCGATAATAAACCCATCGGCAAGATGAAGCATGACTGCGTGCGGAGTGCAGTTAACGAGCTTAGTCATAAGACAGCTCCTTTCTGAGGGCTTCCTTAGCCCATCGACGGTTGTACTTTTTCTTATTGACATGCGCTCCGTATCCCCCTTGGAACGCATTAAATCGAGGCATAACAGGGTGCCTCGGATCAGTAAAGCTAATACACTTCAATTTCGTACCAGCCTTTCTGATGCATATGCACAAGCTCTTTTCCAAGAGTCTGTGCTGTTTCCCAGTCAGGTACTACGAATTCCTCGTAGTAATTTACATCCAGGTAAAACCTAAGCACTACATTGTACGACATAATGATCTCCTTTCGATTTTTAATAATACCGTGCGGCCCTTACCCTGCAAGGTAAGAACCGCACGTCATCCCTCTATGCCTATGTAGCGGCAAGCTGATTTTCGCCTTGCAGGACGCAACCAACCCTGGGAATACTTCCCGCTACTTTACCAGCTGCCGGCCGAGCAGAGCTGGAGGGCGCTTCAAAATACACTGGCAATTAATCCGGTATACGAGGAGAAGCTTCGTTACCAGTCACTTAGCCTTCAGCTACTACTGCCTGAAGCAGGCTCGGCGAAGGTACCAGTGCTGCTTCTCCAAGCAGAAAAGTTTTAAGATAAAACTCTTTTGCTTAGAGAAGGCCGTGCAAGTACTGACCACGCTCTTCAGCGTGCTGCGGAGCTTCCCCGCAGTATTAGCCCAGATTCTTTGATACGGTATATACTGGTTCATACCGCACCCGCATTAAAGCGGGATGACCGACTCTTTGATTCGAACCATGTTAGTCCTCCTCGTATACCGGCTCGAGCTTGCCTTCAGAGTTCAGTTCGTAGCAGACAAAGACCTTCATGATGTCCTCCCATCATTCGGTTTCTTTTTCTTCTTTAAGAATGGCGTTGGAATAATCATGGAGAATTCCCATAATTATTTCATGAAGCCGTTCATTGACTTTTGCCTCTTCTTCCTCATCTTCGCTGGGCACATCCATCCAACCCAGCTCTCTCGCTTCTTCTTCGTTTTGAAGAATACTATACCAATAAAACCCCTTTGGCTTTACATACAGCTGAGTGAGAGTGTAGTGCCCCCACGTCCTGTAATTGTGGCACACAATATTGAATGTAGCCCGATAGGTATCGGATTCCATGATGTATGTCTCTTCGCTGGAGCGAAGAACTGTTCTTGCCTTTTCGAACATTTTGTCCTCCAATCGTTATTTAGTTTCTCCACAAAGAGACTCGCACAAAGTTTTAGTTTATACGAAAGGAGGTCACGCGATGTGCGAGCCTCCTTGTAGAGAAAAGGTATAAGTAATTTACACATGGCTTCAGCTGCCGGACACCGCCTTTATCGGTGTAACCCGGCTTAACTTAGTAGCTTCGGATCTCCGCAAATCCCTCCTCGATTGTAGGCTCTTCGAAGCTATCGTTCATAGAACGAATTACTTCTTCAGGCACTACTCTCTTACGAGAGAAGTTGCGTCGAAGACACTCCTCAAGCGGAGTCCTAACCACGCACGCGACAACGTCGCGATTGTAGTTTTCTTCCGCTATGAGCATCGCCTGATGACGAGCCTTTCTGGTAAGGTTCGTGGCATCGAACACCACGTCCCTATCCCAAGAAAGATGCTCGTGCATGCGATGGTACAGCTCGGTAAAAACCTTTCGGTTTCCGAGCCGACGAGCGATGTCCTCAACGCCGCGTGCTTTACGCAGAAGATCTTCGTCGTACTGCAGAGCAGCATCTCCGAAGAACTCTTCGCGTATCTCGTCCGAAGATAAGATCACGTCGGCGTCGAGTTCCGCAGCTACCGTGGACTTGCCAGAACCTGGCAGTCCGATGAGCATGTACAATGCCATGCCATCTCCTTTCGGTCGATTTTTAAAGGAATTTTTTGCTTTGAGGGCCAGCCGAAGCCAGCCCTCGCAGCGTGCGGATCGATCGCGGTTTAGAATGCACCGTCATTGACGAACGGACCAAACGCGTCTGCGAAGTAGCTCCGCAAGAACGGTTTGATCTTTTCGTCCATGACGTAATCGAGCGACCAGATGTCGTACTCGCCGAAGTCGTACTCGGCAAGCAGCATCTGAACGGGATCTGCCTTGTACGGGAAGTCACACCAGACGTCGGTCAACGTCCAGGTGGCCATATTTCCCGTCAAGTCTTCCCGCTTAACAGCAACCGTAAGACAGCTGTTAAGCTCGATCTCGTACGTCGCGGTGAAGTGCTTGATGTTCTGCGTAGACATGGTGCTCTCCTTTCGTTGTCTATAACACACCAACGAATGTACTGTATAGTACTCTCGTTGCTATGTTGTAAACAATGAAAAAATCGCTCCACGTTCACGCAGCGACACAGCGCAGACTGGCTCGTGCCAGCTGACCGCGATCGCTCGCAGGAGAAAAATATGATCGGGAGCCTCCAGCGTTCACGCCGCTGTATGAGACTCCCTGCTTGTCGAGGCAGCTAGGACAGATTCCAGATGGCCTTCCCTTCATCCGTCCCGGTAAGATAAGCTAGCAAAGCTACCTTATCTTCCCAAACGGGTGAGAGCCGGTCGAACGCCTGCCAGAAGTTCGTACGCTTTTCGCCGCAGCGAGCAACGTAGTCGAACGTTCCGTAGGCTCTGGAGTCTTCGTCTAACTCAGGAAGCAATTCTAACGCACGCTCATGAGCACGCATCGAAACCTTCGTTCCGTCAGGACGAGTAGTAATCATAAGATTCTCCTTTCCTAGAGTTTCACTCAAGAAAACCCAAAAAACTAAGACAAACACACACATTTTTGGCTGCTTGGAGTGAAACCCCAGGAATAGGGGGAGGGTATAGGTTTTATCTGGTAATGTGTGATTTTTTTTGTTTGTCTGTTCCCTCGATAAAATTTCCGCCCTCTACAGCGCTCCATTTTATCTCTTCAGGAACTCTTGCGTCTCAGACAGGCTCCTGAAAACCTCTGAGAGTTTTAGCACTGATGTGCGAGCATAAGGAGAACTACTATAATAAATGCGAGAGCGCCGAGCAGTAAGATAAACATTGCCCCCTCCATCTCTGTGAAGATTCTTTAGATTCTGAGCATAGCTTCGCTTTGGGAGCAACAGCTTCAAACAGATTACTGCCTTCTCTCAATCTCCCTTGAGAAGCTTGCGTTGAGCTGTTGGGATTTCTCCGTCGTCCGTAGTAGTCTGCCAAAGTAGAAGTGAAAACAGACTACAGCCTCTAGACTCGCTGGCAGGAAACTAGCTTCCTCCGATCACTGGTAAGTCAGCTCGGTATAGCCAGCCAGGAAGAAGGCGAGCACCTGATAGCTCTTACGCTGGTTGAACGGCCTTTACGCGTTCTCCCTGATCACCCAGATATTCGTCTCAGCCTTTTGAGCGGAACATTTTGCCGTCTGGGAACGGACACTATAGCTTACGTGTATATTATAACGCAAAATTTTCTAAATTTCCCGACAATTTTAAAAACTTTTGCGCTATAATATAGTTACTCCTTCGGGGGAACGGCTTACATAGGGGCGCGATGACTGGGAATTCCGCGCCCCGCCTCTTCTAGGAGGAAACATGAGGGCAGCTGCCTACTGCGGAACCGAGGCAATCTACGAAGACATTGAGGCAAGCAGCAAGAGCCTGTACGCTAACAGCCTCGTAGACGAGATCCACTGGCTGGTAGAAACCGACCGCTGGCCGCACGAGCTTCCCGAATTCATTAAGATCCACAACGTCAAGGATCAGCAGTACTTCGATCCAGACGGGCCGAACATGAGGAGCGGGTTTACGTACATGGCTATGATGCGTGCCGCTCTCTGCTACGAGCTTCCAGAGCTCGACCGCGTTCTCAGTCTCGACGCAGATCTCATCGTTGAGCGGGACTGCACGAACATCTGGAACATCGACATCGACGACTGCTATCTCAGCGCCTCCGTCGAGCCTCAGTTCTGCAAGAAAGGACTTCGCTACGTTAACGTCGGAGTGACGCTGTATAACCTTGAGAAGCTGCGCGACGGCAAGGCGGACGAGGTTATCCATCTTCTCAACGTTCAGAAGCTTCCCAATCTCGAACAAGACGCGTTCAGCTATCTCTGTCAGGGACACCTCAACGAGATGAATCCCGCTTACAATAGGACGAACTACACCGGCGGCTACGTCGATCCCATCATCATAAGACACTTCGCAGGATACAAGCGCGAGGAGTGGATTCGCGGCCTCTTCGCCGCACCGTGGCGCAATGCCGAATGGGGAGTCGCGATAGACCTGCACAACTCACTGAAGGCTGCGCACCGTCTACCTTAGGAGCAGCATGATTACTAAGACCGAGACACGCTATCAAGAGCTATTTGGATCTCCAGAGGCCGTCGCTGATTACATCATCGACTACTGCGAGAGCGACTGCTATGCCTGTCCGTTCTACGAGTTTCCGTGCTTTAAGAGCTTCCAGGCTTCTGAAGAGCACCGAGAGAAAATTGTTGAGTATCTCATGGAAGAGCAGTAGCCTTTATTTTCGCGCAGTTTTGTTTTTCTCGCGCACTTTTCTTCTTTTTCTGGCTATAATACTCGGCGGGGCTGTCACTCCCCCTCTTCCTCCTGGGGAGCCGCCGCTGCGTCTTGGGGGCCGGGCGGCTCCCGAACTAAGGAGAAGATATGCGCGTACTGCTTGCTGTTCCAACATACGAGACCGTAAGCACAGAGACCTTCGGTGCTCTCTGGCGTATATCCCGTTATCTTCCGTCTGATGTCGAGCTGAGCGAGCCTCTGTTCCTTAAGGGACACGGAGTGCAGCGCGCGCGCAACGACATTGCCCTCCACGCAGTTGAGCACGGCTATGATAAGATATTTACCGTCGATGCAGACGTTATTCCTCCTGACGATACGCTGATGTATCTCACTCAGGCTCACAGCGACGTTATCGTTGGAGCCTACGGAAACAGATATGACAGCCGTATGGGATACAGCACGTGCTATCTGCGCGTAGAAGACCGGCGCATATGCGACAACAGTAATATTCTCAGCATGGAGAAGATAGCTTCTCTCCCAGCGGGACGAGTCGAGCTAAACGGAGCAGGGCTAGGATGCGCTCTTATTGATGTTGGGACGGTGAGAGAGCTAGAGTATCCCTACTTTTACTGGCCCGAAAAGCTCCGTGACGACGGATCCCGCTGGGAGTGCAGCGAGGATATGTACTTCTGTAAGAAGGTTATTAACGCTGGAGGAAAGATCAAGCTCGACACGCGTGTTGTCTGCGGTCACAAGATGAGCCGGGTGATCTAGATGGGACAGTACATCGTAGACTTCGACCTCTCCGATGGCCTTACTCCGCAGCAGGTCGAGAAGCTGAACTACAACTTTCGACTGCTTGCCTCCGGCGCATCCGCGCAGACTCAGAAGAACGTTGAGATCAACCAGAACGCTTTGAACGCTTCCTTCGGGGCTGAACAGGCTAAGAAGAGCGCGGACGAGGCTTACACGTATGCTGGCGAAGCCTACAATGCGGCAGGACGCGCGAACACCGCTGCCCAGAATGCTCAGACAAGTGCTGACAACGCAGCCACTGCTGCGTCAAATGCACAGAGTAGCGCCAATGCCGCTGCCGCTGCTGCATCTGTTGCTGACGGAAAAGCCGTAGCAGCTGGCAATGCTGCCGCCAGTGCACAAGCCGAAGCAGCGTCTGCTAACAGATATGCTCTTGCCGCAGGTGACAGGCTGTCTGACGTCGAAAACGTGGTAGGTACACTTAACTGGATAGCTGAACACGGAGAGTACGTAAACCAGGCAGGGCAAGAGTTCGACTCATCTAAGATCTACTATACGAGGTCTGGATCATCCCCAGACTATATATATACTATTGTTCCACAGCCAGTGGCCGAGGATATCGATAGCTACTATGTTCTTGAGATCGATGAGTCTGTTCAGAACTTTTTAGCAAGCCATATCTGGATGGACAACTACGGTCTAAATCTTTCTGTAGATAGCGCGTCTCAGTCTGCATGGAGGATTCATCAGGGTACCGTAGATGGCACTCACGACTTAGGCTTTTATATCATTGACTCGAACGGCGCGTATGCTCTGTCAATCGGTGCTACTGGAATCAGTTTCGATTCTAACAGGGGATTCGTAATAGGCGACACCTCGCCTGGATCGACGGATTATATCGCGTTTATTCCAAATCAGGGTATTATTATCGGCGGTTCGGTTTCTATCGGATCTGGCAAGACGATATCACAGATTCTTACAAGCCTCGATGTTTCAGTACAGCAGACCGCATCTGGCGCAGAAATCACGGTGAATGGCGATACTGTTTCGATCGCTAACGGCGCAGACGGAGCTTCTGGCTCGGTTGTTCTCGGTATAACAACAGCTCCATCATCTTACACGACTCAGGTCAGCGGATTTACACCAAAGTACAGAATTGCTTTATCGACCGTGAAGACACAGAGCGGAGCATCCGAGGTGCATGTCGGTGATGTTCTCTACTACTCTTACTATCAGTATCCAGTCGGCTTTGTTGACAGCAATTACGTATATACAGGAACTCGCAAGTCTGTGCGCGGCGCTGCCGGTGCAGCAGGCGCAGATGCTGTGTCGATGTCTGTGACCTCTACGAATGGAACTGTCTTTAAGTCAAACAGTGGAGTTTCGACGACACTAGAAGTGCGTATCTTCACTGGCAGCAGTGTTATCGAAGACTCGACTGCTCTTGCAGAAAAATTCGGTCAAGAAGCATATTTGCAGTGGAAGTGGAAAGACAGCGGTGCATCAGAGTTCACGACATTACTTGTTGACGATCCGCGTATATCGCGTGACGGTTTTTCGCTGACAGTGAGCCCGACGGATATAAGTACTCAGGCAGTTATAGATTGCGAGCTAATTTACTAGAAATAGAGATATAATTACAACATTAAAAATATTTATTAGAAAGGGGACAATAATGACAACTGTAAGGCAGACTGCGGAGGTGACGGTCAACGACTTGTCAGATGCTTACTCTGTTACGTTGACTAATGAGGCAGCAAGCTTTAAGGCAACGAGCGATACTAAGCTTGGAACAGCAGCCACAGCGACTACAAAGCCTCAGGCTTTTAGGGGAACTGAGGCTGTTTCTTGCTCTGTTTCGCAGTCTAGCTGCGTGTGTTCAGACTCGACTAACGTCAGCGTGTCGGTGAACAGTACAGGCGACAATGCGACATGGCCGCTTCTTACGATAACTATCGGCGCGAACGCGAACTCCAGCGGTACCGTTACGATCCCAGTCGTTATCGGCAGTGGTGGCGATGCTATTACGATAAACAAGGTATTTAGCTACTCAATCGCGCTAAAAGGCACGACAGGATCCGCAGGCAAAGGTATCTCGTCTGCGACCGTGACCTATCAGAAGGGCACCAGCGCGACAACTGCTCCGACTGGTACATGGCAGTCTACTCCTCCTGCGACCAGCGTCGGTGAATACCTTTGGACGAAAACCGTCATCAGCTATACGAGCGGCGATCCTACCACGATGTACTCGGTTGCCGCGCATGGCGCGACCGGTTCTCAGGGAGAGACTGGTGCGACCGGCAGAGGTGTCAGCTCGACCGAAGTGAAGTATCAAGTTGGAACGTCCGCGACAACTGCTCCGACTGGCACCTGGCAATCGTCTCCGCAAGCAACAACAGCCGGCCAATATCTCTGGACGCGAACTGTTACGAACTATACCAGCGGCGATCCTACGACGAGCTATTCTGTTGCGGCTCACGGAGCTACAGGTACAGATGGTGGCAGATGGTACAGTGGTACAGCAATCACCGGCACATCGACAACACCTACCGTGTTCAGCGGCAGCGGCATCACGAGTGCGGTCGTTGGCGACATGTATATGAATACATCGACCTACAACACGTACCGTTGCACTCTCGCTGGCAACGCATCGACCGCAAAATGGGCGTACGTTAACAACGTAAAGGGTGCTCAAGGCGATCCCGGCGCTGACGGCGTTTCCATGTCGATCACATCGAACAACGGCACGACTTTTCGCAATAACTCAGGCAGCACTACTCTCACGGCGCACGTGTGGCAGTCTGGTGCCGAGGTGACAGGTAGCGCGTTGACCGCAATGGGAACTATTCAGTGGTACAAGGACGGAACCGCTATCAGCGGCGCAACTGGGGCTACACTCACCGTTAGCGCATCTGACGTTTCTGTGAAGGCGGTTTACACTGCAAAGTTGGAAGGATAACCGATGACAGTCATCAAGCAGCAGGCTGAGGTAACAGTAACAGACTACACCGACGCCGATCACCTCACGACATGGTACAGGCTTACTACCTCTCCAACACTGCCCTCTGCACCCTCGTGGGCTACAGATGCAGCAGCTATATCTGGCGAGGGATCCACAGCAGCTGATGGCTGGTGCCGCACCGAGCCAGGGTTCTCCACGTCTAGCGGAACTCCCTATCTCTACGAGTGTATGCAGACCGTGTGGGGCGACGGTACGTGCGAGTGGAGCAGCGTGCAGCTTTCGTCTTCATACGAGGCTGCGAAAGCTGCTTACAACGAGGCGCAGGCAGCTAAGCAGATTGCCACCAATTACATCTTTAAGACAACGGGTCATGATGCATGGGTGTGCGACGAGAATGCTGGTCCGAATCCGTCAACTGGCGAGGCTTACGGGCCGAGCGACGCAAATCCCACTACTGGCTGGCGGCTTGGTAGCGTGTTCGAGCTGGTTAAGCAGGGTGTGAGCTGGTTCAAGCTGTGGGTAGAGAATAATGTTGCGAAGCTTCGTCTCGGCAGGAGCGACCAAGGGCATCTGATACTTGATTCAGACTCCGTTGATTTGATAGCCGACGATGGCGTATCGGCTGCTACATTCGGAGAGACAAGCCGTGTCGGAAAGCCGAGAGTCGCAAACTCGATGGTCACGTATATCGGCAAAGATGAAGGCGGGAATAGGGGATTGTTTGAAATCGTAAGATGGGCCGGTGCCGACTCTTGCTATTCATACTTTAAAGCGGTGCATGACAAGAAAAGAAACACCGATTATGTGATTATCGGCAGCGGCAGCGGCACGTTCCCAGGATACGGAATAGGAGCGGTCGCACTGGGCGATTTTGCCAGGCAGGGGACTGGCCCGACTGGTCAGTATGCGATAGCCGAAGGTTATAACTGCACAGCAAGCGGTCCGCAGTCTCATGCTCAAAACTATGATACCATCGCAGCATCTTCACACCAGACCGCGCTCGGCAAATACAACGTCGAGGATGCCAACGGCACCTATGCCGTCATAGTCGGCAACGGTACTGGCAACTCATCGATAGCGCGCAGAAACGCCGCCACAATCGACTGGCTGGGATGTGCTGGGCTATGGCATCCCGAGATAATACGCGGCACGGCACCGTCATCGGATATCTACGGTGGCGGCGGCGCGCTGAAGCTCGTGGACAAGAACGGCGTGCAGATAGGCTTCGTCCAACCAGTGCAGCTTGCTAATGGCACCGAAGCGATACAGCTCGGAGTCGGCAATTCCGATTCATCTGACTGGAACACATTAGCAATCGGGTACGACAGCAACGACAACAAGTACGTGAGTATTTCAGGTCGGTCCGAATGGCGCAACGCGCTCGGGGCGTCCAGTGGCATCTGGCCCGTGTCCGTCGGCGGGACGGGCACTGCCGACTTCGCGACCATCGCGTCAGATCATGCCGGCTCGAACGTCAAGGTGCCCACATCGACATACAAGTCCATCGCGTCCGTCCAGCTCGCGGCTGGCGGCACGTACATACTCATCGGCGGCGTATCGTTCGCAAGCAACGCGACAGGGCGTCGGTTCACTGCAATGTATACGTCAGAAACAACGCCGTCAGATGCATATATTCGTGCGACTGGCGTGACGGTGACGGCTGTCAACGGCGCCCAGACGAGGTTGCACACATCGTGGATTGCAGCGCCGCCAAGCAATACGACGATGCACCTTCTTGGCTGGCAGAACAGTGGCGGCGACCTCAACGCGACAGGTTATCTGCGCGCAATCAGGATAGCTTAGGAGCGGCATCGAGATTGATGAAGAAATGCATGATAAGTTTGATGATATGCATCGCTGTATCATGAAGCGCATGGCAGAAGCAAAGCGATACATTAGTATGTATAGGTAGGGTAAAATGGATTTCACAACGCTAATACCTCCATTTATATCAGCTCTTTTTAGTGCTGTAATCGGTGCAGTAGTAGGTGCAGTAGTAGTTAAGCTTAAGACAGTTCGAAGCGATGCCGAGCGTGAGAGACGCGACGCAATCGAACTTAAAGAGATGATTCGGCAGAACATGCTGATGACATGCAGGCTTACCATCTATGACGACCACTTTAGCGTTGACGAGAAGCTTGAGGCATACGTGCTCTACCGGGACACGTGCCACGGCAACCATCAGACTAAGAAGTACATGGATGATCTCGTCGGCTGCGATGTTGATGAGTATCTGGAAAAGCACAAGAGATAAGGAGGTGCATTATGGACTGGAAAGCATGGATTAAAGCTGCGGGTGTTCGCGCGATTAAGACCATAGCCCAGACTGCGGTCGCTACGATCGGTGTAAGTGCCGCTATGAGCGAGGTTGACTGGGCGTTCGTCGCTAGCGCATCTGTTCTCGCAGGTATCCTCTCGCTGCTTACGAGCATTGCAGGCTTGCCTGAGCTAAAGCAGCCAGAAGTTGTCGTTGTCGAAGAAAAGGAGGAATAATGGAAGAAATCGAGCTGACTCCAGAGATGGAAGCCGAGCTGACCTGTAACATCGGCGGCCCCGAGAATTTCCCTGAACCTACCTACGAAAGCGACGGTGGTCCAGATGACCCACAGCAATCTGACTGACTTCTGTATGCACAGCCCTAACGGATACTTTCCGCGTGCGTACGGTGTTAATAAAATTACAATTCATCACATGGCTGGCGTGATGAGCGCCGAGCAGTGCGGCTACGTGTTCTCTTCTTCTGCGCGGCAGGCCAGTAGTAACTATGGTGTTGGTGTGGACGGCGAAATAGCTTGCTACGTGGAGGAAGAGAACGCTGCCTGGACGAGTTCTAGCTACTGGAATGATAATCAAGCGATTACGATGGAGATTTCCAATAGTTATGCTGGAGGTGACTGGCCGATCAGCAGTGCGTCCTGGGACAGCATGATCAAGCTCTGCGCTGACATCTGCAAGCGATATGGGATTACGCCGTACTATGATGGCACAACGAACGGAACGTTTACAGAACACAGGATGTACGCAGCGACCGGCTGCCCTGGAGAGTATATTCACGAACGTATGTATCAGATAGTCGAGGAGGTAAAGAAGGCTATGAATGGAAGCTATGGTGGAGGATGGCATCAGAATGACACAGGCTGGTGGTATGAGTACAGTGACGGATCTTGGCCCGCGTCTCAGTGGGAGTACATTAACGGCAAGTGGTACTACTTCAATGCCGATGGTTACATGTTAACTGGTTGGGTTAAGTGGAACGATAGCTGGTACTACTGCAACGAAGATGGCGCGATGGTTACCGGCTGGCAGAAGATCAACTGGAACAAGCGTGACAACTGGTTCTGGTTCTCTGATAACGGAGAGATGGCTGCGAGTCGCTTCTTGAGCATTAATAACAAGTGGTACGCCTTCGATGATAACGGCGTCATGGTTGAGAACGACGCCAACATCGTTGTTGGCAAAGACGGCGCAATTAAGATCTCTGCCGTTAAGTAATTTTTGCTTTCTAAGCCCTCGCCGTTTGCACCGAGTTGGGGGCTTTGGAAGGAAAAGGGCGACTGCCAACGCAGTTGTCCTTTTTTTTGGCTATAATTATGTGGAAATGTTTTCCGACAAAGGAGTGAAATATGGCTCTCGGATACGGCAATCAAAGCTTTGATCCTCAAGTTTTTTATCAGGCTCGTGAAGCATACAATCAGGCAATGAACAACTCCGGACTAACTTGGGACGATGTTTCACGTCAGCAGATGTCTGGCTACGATATGCCTAACGCACACAAGCCATATTATGCGAATCAGGGAACTGATTACATGTACAATGGTCAGTACCGTTCTGCAAACGCAGCTGAGAACTTCGCAATCAATCTTCACAACGTCGGCGACTATCTTATGAACTGGCAGCAGGTGTTTGCCGGGCCTGATGCCACCGAAGAAGAGCGCGATGCGTTTAGGTTCCACCCTGAGAACTTTGACTTCGGTGATGCGAACAAGTGGGCGAGTGGTGAAAATCTTGCAGAGATCGGCAAGTTCGCAGTAAGTCTCCCGGGCCAGATGATCGGCGGTCTTTTGCAAGCTCCCGGCCAGCTTATCGGAGAGGTCGCGTTCGGAGATCCGTACACCGAGTATAAGAAAAATCAGAAGACGGGAGAAGCTGTTCTCGACAAGGACGGCAACTATCTTATTCCAGACTATACGCTTGACGCTGGGCAGCGTTTTGGCCAGGCTGTAAATGCCGGAATTAACATTGCAGGGGCATTTACTGGAGGCGGCGGTCGAGTAGTTGGGTCTCTCGGTAAGGCTGCGATGACAAGCGGGCTTAAGAAAAACTTTGTTGGAATGCTTGACGAGGCAGGTCAAGAAATTACCGAGCAGGGTGCAAAGCAGTATGCTAAAAACTTTGCCAAAAACTATCAGAGGCTTAACAAAGAAGATCGCGAGAGAGTTCTCGCTAATCTCTCTAGGCCGAATGCTGAAGGCGTTACAATGCTTACCGACGAGGAAGCAGCTAAGATCGCTAAGTATTCTACAAAGGTTGCCCGCTGGGAAAACCGTCAGAAGGGCGTTGTCGATAGAATCTACGAACAAGCAACCGGCAAAGACTCTGCTGCGGCTGGTAGATGGGCACAGGCCGGCTTCGACGCGCTTCAAGAAGGCGGTGAAGAGTTTGTCCAGCAGTTTGCAGAGCAGGGTGGTCGTTATAAGCAAGAAGTAACGATGGAAGATGCTCTTACTGCAGCAGCCTGGGGTATGGCTGGTGGCGGCGTAATGAGTGTTGCTGGAGGCTTTCTTGGCGGCCGAAATCCTGGAGTCGCAGATGATAAACACGACCAGCTTCAGGATAGTACCTTTACGCATGACTTTTCCGATTTCGACTATCTTGCCAAGCATCAGGGATCTTATCAGTCTGCAGCTGCTAGGCAACGTCTTACAGAAGAGCTTGCCCGTACTACACGTCAAAAGGCTTCCGGTCTTGGAACAAATGTTACGTGGAGCAAAAATTACATGCAGCACGAGGGCGGCATCGGAATCCTCAATCTTCAGGAAACTTACTTTCAAGATGATGAGAGTAAGAAAACGATGGCTGAAAAGCTCGGCACGGATGTTGCAACCCTCGATGATATTTTCGAATTTGACCGCACCAACGACGAAGATGTTCATATCGCGCAGAAAAAGCTCCAAGATCTCATTGACGCTAATTTTAAGGGCCGTGGCGTAAAAATTGCTATTGGCCGCTCTCCGTCAACGCAAAATGGCGGTGCGTATATCTATCTTACGACCATTCTCGACAACGAGGGTATTGAGCTTAACCCGATGACATATGCGCAGTACGGATCCGACGTTGACGGTGATAAAACATTTTATTACTTTGATACTGATCTATTCCCTGGACTCGGATTTGCGTCTGCCTTCATATCTGAGCCAGAGCTACGATATGATGAAAACGATAATCGGATTGCTGCAAACTCTCCTGTTCCGTACTGGTACAGTGCTCTCTTCCATGCACGTCTTGAAACAGATGAGGATATTCAAGACTTTGTTGACAGGATCGACCACATTCTCTCTGCTTTTAAAACCGAGAAAGATGGGAAGAGTCTTTCTCAGTACTTTACAGATAAGATTGTAGATATTCTCACGAGTACTACTCTCGATGAAGATGGTGTAAACTCTTCTCTCGCTATGGTGTTCACAGAGATGCAGCAAGAAACGCAGAGTGCCATCAACGACTATAATGAAGCTCTTGCAAGTAATAATCAAGCTTTAGCTGATAGTATTATCGATCCGCAAGTTGTTTCAACGCTTAATGCTGAGGGAAACTGGTTTAAGAACGGCATGGATGTCTATGGCCGCGTTCTCCAGCAGTTCACTGGCGAAAACCCTAAAGAAGTTGTAAAAATTCTTCTTGATGCCAAGATGGAAAACACAGTTAGAATCGCTGAGAGAGCGTGGGAGCAAACAGGTCAGAGCGGAACTCTTCAAGAGTTTGTCGGAGAGCTTGTTGAGTCTAAGCCGAGCATAAAGGGCGTTCTCCATACTCTTCAAGACCGAGGAGAAATCGAGGGCGTTAACACAGTTGCCCAGACGTATCACGCTCTCGGCCTAATCTATACCATGCTTGTCAGCAGCGGTAACCCGATTTATCGTCAGTATGCGCAGCTGTACTATCCGTTTGGGAAGCAAATTCCAGGACAATACTTCGAGGGTATCATGGCTGATATGTCTGCTGAAGAGCTTCAGCCAATCCTCCACGTATTTTTGCGTGCATCATTTGGCATGACTTCGATGGGAGTTGATCCAACGATTTCCATTAACGGCATCTTGCAGGCAACCATTATCAGCGAGATGAAAAAGCAGGGCGTTCTTGACCCAACATCTTATAGCGATAATCATAGAGCTGCCGACCTTAAGACACTCAAAGAATCGTTCTTAGAAATTCGTAATAGTCTTGTCCAAGATCAGAATAACGCAATGAAAGCGATGACAACTCGCGGGCAAAACGACTATGGCGCAATTCTCTGGGAAAAGATCGATGATACAGAATCTGATAAGTTTTATGATGAGTTTATCAGAGTGTTTAGCCATGTTCCAATTAAGTATATCGTAGATCCTAAGTATCTTCCTGATGTCGATGGAAATATGCCGCTTGGATATTTTATGAGCGAGTACTCGAAAGATCCAAACGCGTTTGATGGCATTGGTGTAAATATCAGTCCCGAGTATACTAGCTTCTTTATAAAAATTGCCGAGAGATATGCTCAGAGCATTCCTAAGTCTAGGGCAAATGTTATTGCTGCATTTGATGAAATGCGCTTTGGCGATGCAATGAAAACCTTTAGCGAGACGACCACGCTTGATAGCGATGGGAACTTTGGCATGTACACCGTCGCCGTGTATAACGGTATCGACGGCATGGTCCACATTATGGATCCTGTTATGGCGTGGCGTGCTGGACTGCTCGATCCGAAGGCTATTGCTAAAACAAAGTTTGGCCAGAAGCTTTTCAGTGATGATACAACCGGCAAAGAAAAGGCGAATGCTCTGTGTTCGCTCACTCTCTATACAAAGTTCAAACACGCATATCTCAAGCTCAAAGGCCTGAAAGACAAAGATGAGGCCGAGCTTGAAAAGTTTAAGAAAGACCTTGCCGACAATGGACGCCCAACAGATGAAGACATGGTGGCTCTTGCAGAGGAGCTGAGCTATCTTGCTGACATCGACTACGCGCATGAGTTCATCGTTGCAAGTTTTTTGGATGGCAACTTCGGCTGGTTCGAAGCCCTTGCAGATCCAAACATCGATCTCGAAACTAAGGATAAAATCTTTAAAGAAGTTATTAAAGATAAAGATCCTGCCGCTGATTTTATCATAAGCTCGTTGACCACTAAAAACTCTGAGTTTGCAGTTGGCGAGATTACAACGCGTGTCAACCAGGCCCGTACGTACACAAAACAAGCTAACCAAGAGATTAACAAGAAAGTTATTGAGCAGGTTGATGAAATAGCAAAAGATAATGCTATTCAGACTGAAGAAGCCTTCCACGAGTGGTTTAGCCATGCCACAATGTCGAGTCGTACTAAGTTCAACGCAGAAGTTCTCATCGGTCAGATCTGGGAATCTGCAATCTTCGCACACGAGGGTGTTGAAAAGGGAACTATTCAGCTTATTGCCTCTCAGAAGTACAGCGGTCTTGCAATATCTGAAAACGGCGGTGCCTCTTCCTATCAGCAAGATCTCTTTGATGGAACGTTTGGAGAGTATACTCTCGATCATGCACGTCAGAATATTAAGCTTATTCTCGACTGCCTTCATGATCCGGATCAGGTATTTACAGTTAAGGATCCTGCAACTGGCCGCATCGGAACTATGTGCTGCGCCACGTTGTTCAAGGCGTCTGACATTGATGTTGCAGTTGGTGTGAGGCCCAGCAGAAGCCAGGTTATTAAGTTTCTTAGGAAAAATCCGAATATTGCGTCGTATCTCGGTCAGCGCTCCGTTAGCTATACTATGGAGGGTGCAAAGCCGTCTATAGATCAAGATATTCTTAGCTCTTTTCAGGCATGGAAAGAGGCCCGTGAAAAAGGCGTTGGCAAAAAGGGAATAACAGCCCAGCAGGTTAACCAGGGCTTAATGGACACAGAGAACTGGCTTGTCAACAATCCGAACTATATGACGCTGTTGATTTCGTGTTGTGCAAGGAAAATTGAAGAGCTTAGCGAGTTTTCGGTTGTTAACATCCGCAAAATCGTTATGGACACCCACGAGCAGCTTGTTCGGGGAATTTATGTTAATGCCCACAAAGCTGAAGGCGGGACTGCCTCAAGCATATCGAAGCAAGATTTTATGCACCGCGCTCAGGCAGAGCTTAACTCTAGGCTCCGCGCCATGTCTGGTCAAATTAAGCTTATTACAAAGTCATCCCGCAGGCTTTCTTCTCAGTCTATCAAGAATTTAAATCAGTTTATAACAACTCAACATCGTGTTGAACTGCTTCAAGATCTTGAGCAACATCTTGGAGTTCATGGTCTTGTTGAGCTTTATAAAAATGATATTTACGCATTTAAGCGTGCTATTCGCGAGTCTTTGAACAGGTATGACATCCGTCTTGACGAGGCTCTTAGCCGACTCAAGCAAATTGAAGCGTTTGTTTATCACAGAGTTAATCAGCCTTCGGCAGTGATTAATAAGATGAGCGATGATGAGCTTAACGAACTTGCTCAGTTTGCATATGACTCAAACTTGAAAAATATGGGGTTCTCGTTTGATGAGAGCTTACAGTTTATTCAAACTTATGTTGAAGCATTTGAAGGCGGTTTATCTCAGCGCGTTTCAGAAGCCAACGATGGCTTTAACTATGAAAACATTTTCATCGGCAACGATGATATAGAGATTGTTCAGACCGTTGATCCTAAAACAGGTGAGATTAAACGAGAGGTAAGAGCAAAGGATAGCCTCTACGATAAGGTTAAAAATCTTTATCACATGATTGGAAAGGCAGAGCCGAAGCCAAAAGATCTTGAAAAAGAGGTTAAAGATTGCCTTAAGAACGTAGACGACTTCAACAATCTCTGGGTCAACAAGATATTCGACCACGATGTTGACGTTGTTGAGAGCGTTGCCATGACTGGATTTAACAAGGCTGCAACCAGTCAGCTTATGGATCTTGACACTCTGTGGCATCAGATGTTTCACTCTGAGACAGACGGCAGTCGGCAGTCTCTCGTTGACTATCTTTATGAGCATGGAACACTGTTCGATCGCTCCGACTCTGATGTGTACGATGCTGTAAGCGAGTTCGGCATAGCGAGCATGCCTTCTCCTGATCCGTCTAGCGAGTTTGCTCAAATCATGATCTCTAACTGCCGTATTATGGATGATGCTGCAGGAACGAATGTCCAGGTATCCCTTAACGGCGGGCAGCTTAAGTTGCATCATGGACTTGGATTCCTTCCAGGCTCTTCTGGACGTCAGCCTACACCGCAGATGATGACGCTACAAGAGCTTGAAGACCTTGTTGAGGCTGATATTAACACAAATCTTCAGTATGTTAGGGTTCCAGGGATAGACAGGGAAATTACCGTCGCTACACTTCTTGAGTCTAGAGAGTACGAGCAGACGCGAACACTTCTCAAGGTTTCCGGCGAAAAGATCTCTTACTACAATCCGCTCTATAATGCTCATGGTCTAGACTCTATTTGCATTCCTTTCGGCTATGATAAGTCTAACAACGGCACCAATCTTCCGTGGCACCGTCTGACTCACATGATTGATAAGATCGATGTGACAGCTATGGAAGCAATGGTTATGAAGGCAAAGAAAAAGTTTGCTAAGGGCAAGTTCGTTGTCAATGTTAAAAACTTCGTTAAGCGTCATCTTGGAAGTGCTACGCAAGATCAGATAGATCTCAATGATTTCCAGAATATGACTATCGATCCCGAAACAGGGCTGTCTGTTGCCCAGCAGTCTATGCAGGATCTTCTTGTTCAGATTCGAGAACAGTACGCGCTGATTCTCATGGAAGAGTTTGACGGACGCCTTTCGAGCCTTGGCTGGGGTATGCCGCAGGCTCGAATGCTTGCCTGCTTCTTAACTCCCGGCCTCAAGGTTACAGTTCGTGGAAGTAATCAAACAAAACAAGTTGTAATAGATGCTAACTATATTTTTGGAAGTGCGGAAGAATTTTCCAGCTATCTTGATGCCCAAACATCGTTCTTGATAAATGACGAACAAGCTGCATCTGAGCTACAGGGAACGCGAGAGCCTGGCACTATTTCCCAGGTTGAACAGTTTACAGTTTCTCCCACAGATATAAGCTATCGTATTATGAACGCCATGTATGGCAGGCTTGATGATAGTACTGTTAGGAAAAACCAAGACGGAGATCCAGTCTATCGACGCAAAGACTATGAGCCTATTGCACTTAATGCTCTCGACTGGTCTGACTACGCGTTTGAAACCTTGAACATGAACGAGGTTTTGCACTTTGTTCAGCCTTGCACTGACACAATTTATCAAGGCTTAAGGACGTCTGACTCTCCCAACCCGCCTCAGATTCTCCTCGACTCACTTACAAATGGCGCATATGGTTCTCACAATTCCATAAGCAGGGCGAGAACTAAAAATAATCACATCGATCTCAGCAGCGAGTCAAACAAAGCGCGTGTTAAAACCGCAAAGAATATTGCAGATTTTGTTACCGTTGACGAAGACGGTAAACAGGCTGTACCTGCAATCATGAAAATTTTCGGCGATCCGGACAGTAATGCAAATTCCATCATTGACATACGCCAGTATCATACTCTTCGAGATCACTTGCCAGCTGACTACGGACTCGGAGAGGCTGTCCACTACACAGAAAATGGCGTCAACTCTTCTGTTCTTGTTCTTTCTCGGAGCAAAGAGGATCTACGTGCTGCCGCAGAGTACGCAGTTATGTCCGGCAATAGCCTGCTTATTCCATATGAGGATGATAGCTTTACGGTTGATGAAACCATTGCGCAGCTTAAGCGCCTCAAAAGCTCTACCGACGGTGCCATGTTTAGCGAACCTATTAACATAAAGATAGGCGGGAAGACGCTTCAGTTCGTTAAGATTAAGATTGCGCCAGACATAAGCGGCGTTATTCAGTCTGCTAGGATGGCGACAAGTCATCGCATTACAAGAAAAGTCCGTAATATTAAAAAGATTCTAGTAGACAACGGAGACGAGTTCGGCGTAACAGACGCGGGCGTTCGTGTAACTTCGTTTGGCGGAGGAAACATCGGAGTACAGGGCGGCAACTGGGCTACGTTCGATGTTTACGAGCTGTTTAAAAACAGAAGCGGGCAAGAGGTTCGCGTCATATCTTCGCCAGAAGAAATCAACAAGATGCTCGAAGACATGGGCGGGACAGACGTCAACATCGATCAGATGAGAAACTGGGAAGAACCGCCGTTCGATGACAATCTCTATGAAGATCAAACCTACAAATCAGATAGGAAAAACTTCAAAATTTCCCAGTATCTTAAAAAGGCGCAAAACGGGGAAGTCGGACAAAACGGTGTCGTCGAGCGTGGAGCCGGTGCTGGTGAGGTTATTGCCATGCTCTACGACGGGGATAAGTATATGCCTGTCTTCGGCCCCAAGAACTCTATGAGAAGCTACGACGGCTACTCGATATTCATGTGGGGAAACATGCTCTATATTCCCTGGAGCGGAAACACCAACTTGTATCAAGGCATTAAAGACGGTGAAAATACAGGAAGTTCTGTTCATGTCAAGCTCTCGATCTTCGATGAGATAGCATTTAAGGGAATTGCCACCGTAATGCCCGAAACCGTCAACGGTAACGTCCAGTATAAGATGATTCGCAGCGGTCTCGGCGATAACGGACGCGGCATCATGGACACCATCGACTTCATAATTTCCGGAGAAACGTTTGGAGGCCGAGCAAAGGGACGCGATCTCCAGATCATGAAACACAACCTTGCAGAAGCCTGCATGGAGTATGGCGGAAGCTTTATCTATGATAAAAACGGAAGATACAAGCCAGTTGTTCAGCAGCTAATCTCCTCTGGGAGAATTAGCGAAAGCGATCTTATTGATTTTCTTAACAACAACAGAGACGCAGCTCTCAAGGTTTTAAGCGGTGAGCTTTACTTTACAACTGACCCAGACGTTAACGCACTCATCATTTCAGTTGTCCGCAACTGCTATGAGAACAATGCTCCCTGGTCTACCGCCATCTCTCGAATCGGTAAAGACAGGCTTGGGAACATGCGCTGGGATGATGACAGCTTTAACTATCATCTTGCCTTCAACGGCTTTGATGAGAACGATCTTCTCAAGTTCTATCACGGGATGGGCAGATTCGTTCCGCTTGACGGAAGCAACGAGTATATATACCTTACTCCAGACGGTGCATACGACACAGACACGTATGCGTATAAGCCCGGCTGGGGTGCAAGTAGAGAAGGATCTGAAAAGCATATTGCACATCCTAACTCGCTGTTTAATGTCTATGGCGAAACGTGGGTCGTCATGGATAAGGTTGTTAATGGAACCGAGAAGCGCGACGGAGGCTGGTACCTCGTACTCTACGGCGAACCACGCGTTACAGGCTCTGTGAGCGATATGACGATCCCAGGCTATCGCTCAAGCATTGCTTTCCAGCAGAGACTAACCAGCGGCCTTGACCAGGGCTATACTCCGCGAATCGATATCTCGGATGTTCGCAATAAAGAACGTGTAAACATGCTTGAGTACTCGGAGATTCTTCTCCATCACAACCGTTTTGCCTCTGAGCTTTTCCAAGCGCGAGCAGAAGAGCGGCGTAAAAAGGGCGAACTTGACTGGTCGTTCTTAGATGATATTAACACAGCTATCAAGCCCGGCGAGTCGTGGGGCCAGTATGAGCGCTCTCAGCGGGTTATGGCAAACAAACACACTCTCATTCGTCCGCGCAAAATTTACATGGTTGAAAACGGGGAGCACGTTGCGATAGAGCCTGGCTCTGCCGAGTGGAATGAGCACATTCAGCAAGAAATTAATCGTCTTAAGTCAGCGTGGGGATGGGATGGTGTTCTTACATTTGAGTTTGCAGACATGTTTGTCCGTGGCCAGATAGGATCTACAGTTGACTCAAACAGCAAAAACAACGACATATTTGTCGATGACTGGAAACACTCTATAGACGATCTTATCAGCGGCATAGAAAGGCAAAAACGAAACAACGAGGAGCTTCCGCTTCCAATACTTGTATACACAGATGACTCGAACGTTAAGGGAAGATTTGCTCTTCCGTGGATAACGAGATATCAGATTGATATGCTCCTTGAGCACTCGTCTTATTTCCGCGATGCATACGGAATTCAGTCTGGAGAAGACTTCCACGCCTCTCTTGAGAACGCGCGAAGGCTGTTTATCGATGCTATGAAGATAGAAGGCAACCAAGCCCTCCTCGCTATTGAGCGAAGCGCCGACAGAGCGCAAAAACTTCGCTTGTATGAGTTCGCGGAGTGGATTCACAAAGAGCTTGGAATTCCCTTTACGAACAACAAGCACATATATAACAACGTATATGAAGAAGATTTTGTAAAGGCATGCGAGCGGGCTGTCGATCTACTTAATGTTCTTGGTGAGGTAGAGCCATCTGATATTCACGCGCTGCTTGAAAAGATGCAGGGCAACCTTGACTACATTAAGAAGATTAAAAACAATCTTGAAAAGCGGCAGAAAGATGCAACTGTTGTTTCCGGGTCATCTCCATCTGGAACGTCTACGACAAGATACTACGATGCATGTTACGCTGAGAACGCGCTCCTTGACCGTGCTACGCAGTGGGTTCAGTTTATGGCTATGCTCGATCCGTTCATGACTGTTGCAAATATATCGGATCGCGGATTCCATCAGTCTATTCGCCGCCGTCTTATTAAGATGGCTAAGAAAGGCACCTGGATCGGCAAGGTATTCTCTCCATACCACTTCACTGATCCGGCTCACGCCCTTACAGAAGAAGACATCCACAACGTTACCAATCAAAAAGACTTTATGGAGTTTTTGATTGCTGTAAGGGAAGCTGCATTTAACGGTAAGACGCAAGAGTTTGTTGCAGAAGCATCACAGCAGGGTACGAATATGCTTAACTGGCTGCGCGAGCAGAAAAAGGGCGGCAAGTGGGCTAAGATTATTAAAGGCGGATTTACAATAGGAACTGGTGGAAACTTCGGTCTTAAGCAGCAGGCATCCATCTTCCTCGACACATGGGTTCAGATCATCGAAAACGATCCAGTTCTTACTAACTTCTGGCTTACTCCAGATGAAAACGGTGAGACAAGATTCCACGCGATGGTTACAGGCGACGGCAACGCGCTGAACTGGCTTCTCCAGTGCCTTGGCGGAAAGGGAAGAACGGCAGAGCTTCAAGAAACGCTCCAGGCGCTTCAGCAGTCCCGTGTCGGCGACCTTGCGCAAAAGAACACATTTGCAGTTCTTCTTCAAGATATTGTTGGCCGTGCTCCTGGCGGAAACCTCGCGTTTGCAACTCTTGTTTGCAAGTTCCCCAACTACTCGTTCAACATTCTTCACAGAATGGTAAACTGGATATTCCCCGCAAGTACAGCATACTACCTGTTTACCGAGTACATGGCGGGAACGAAGACTGGCGAGCGCCTCAACATTGATGAAAATCAGATGCACAGCAGCTTGAGGCAGGCGTTCCAGGTTGACATGTTGCACATGGGTGCGAGCCTTGTCGCAATGGTTCTGATTGGTGCCTCTGGAATGCTTGAACCTCCTGATGACGACAGATATCTTTGCAACCTTGACGAGTGGCTCTTCTTTGGACACAGAGTCAGAGACGTGTGGTGGGTACATGATCTTCTCGGCATGGCTCTTCCCGTTGCAGCATTCGGCAAGTCTTGCCTCATTGGTAAGCCGCAAGTTTCAATTATCTTCGAGGGTATCAACGATGCCTGCGCAAGCAATCCGTTCCTCAAGGCAAGCGACGCTCTCGGAATGTTCTTCGATCCAGAGGGCAATATCTTCGAGCAGTACGAAAATGCTAAAGAAGAATACGAAAATGCTCCTGGCGGCGGACCTGAAAATATCTTTGAGTTCTTGTCTGCAAACGCAACTTCTGGAGCCGCACGCATTGTCGGGCAGTTTATAACTCCCGCGTTTGTTCGCGAGATGTCTCGCTTCGGAGACTACGAACACAGCTACAAGTACGTATTTGCGTCAGATAAGTTCGGCGGAGAGCAAGACAGCACTAAGGTCACCCGCACAACATACAGCGATGCGATGCTCCGCAAGTATCTCCGCAGCAATCCCTGGATGGCTACAATTCTCGATGCCTTCCCGCACGGTACAACAGGGTATCGTGAAGATGAAATGCCGTACACCATCTACTACGATCAAGATCAGATGGCGAGCGCGAGGGAAAATGCAGAGAAAAACCCGGTTGCAATTATAACCACTCTTGAGCAATATAGATACAACATGGAAGAGTTGCAGGCTACTGGCTTCTATATTGATGGAGACACGAAAGCGGCTGTTTCAAGGCAGATATGGGATAACTACTATAGCTGGAAAACAGAGTGGAACCGCTTTGCAGCTAACGAGGGCAAGGACTATACGTCTCTCGGAGGCGGCGACTTTACCGTCGGCAAAGAGATGTACTATGAGTACAAAGAACTTTGCGAGAGCAACCAGCGTTACTGGAAGCAGTTCTACTATGATACTATTAAGAATAGCTATCTTTCCCAGCCGATGCAGGCATACTACAGATATAAAACAGACTACGACATTGACGCTACCGGCCAGGTTTACGCAACTGGATTCCATCGCGGAACGCTGCTTCCGTGGGAGACCGCTCCAGGAACGCTTACAGATCCAGAAGGAACTGCTGGATACGAGAATAGTTTCGACTCTGTTTCCGCTGTTACCGGCAATCCGATTACGGGTATGCGTGCTCTTGTACCGATAGAGCAGGGATATACCGAGTGGCCTGAGTTCGAAGAGTGGAGCATGGACCAGAGCGGTAACAGCTTCTCGTCAGACTATGCTGGGTCGAGCAATGGAAGTACCCCATCTGAGTCTTCGGGTACCCCGACTACAACCAGCAGCAAGAAGTCCGGCGGCTCTGGTGGCGGTGGCGGAGGCGGTCGTTCCGGCGGTAGCTACAGCCGTGGATATCAACAGCCGCCTCATCTCTACATCTACAACAACAGCTCGCCGATATCCAAGCCGAGCCGCATCATGAGTGCCGACAGACTAGAGGAAGCCGATACGGTCTCGTATCTGCGTCCTGACTTCGAGACAAAGGGAAGCCGCGAAGCTTATAAGAGGAGTGATATCTAATGAACAAAGTTTTCCCTAAGCTCACACCTGTGCGCGAGGACGATCTCAACACGGTCAGCAAGGAGATCGCCGGCAAGCTCGACAAGAAGTGGAAAGACGGCCTCGCCGTCCACAGGCTGCGCACGAGCGACTTCCACTTCTTTACCCGTGTTGCGCACAACCTCAACCTCTACGAGAAGGCCAGGAAGGACGCCTTCTCCGAGGGCAGCACGCAGACCATCAAGCGCAAGATCCGTGCACAGACCATTCAGCGCGTTCCCGATGGTGAGATCACTACGCAGTACGACAAGAACAGCGTAGAGCAGGCAGAGATCGACTACCTGTTCAAGCACAAGATCCTCACCAGCGAGTACGACGGCAAGGACATGATGAAGAACCTGTGGCGCTGCTTCAATGCCGCGTACGACTACGGCTTTGCATGCGTGCGCACTGGCTTCGAGGAAGATCTCGACGGAGATCCGCGCATCAGCTTTACGCTCATTCCGTACAACGACATCATCCCGTCTCCAGACTGTGACTTCATCGAGGAGGCAGACTGGTACATCGTGCGCGAGTATCTGCCGCTCTCTAACCTGAAGATCATGATTAACAAGGACACAGGCACCATCGACGATCCTACGTGGGACGCAGACGCCGTGCGCTATCTCGTAGAGAACGAGTTCCAGGACGGTCAGGAGCCTGCGAGCAAGCCGCTCAGCGACAAGAAGCGCGGCGTCACCAAGACCAAGAGCGTCGAGGTGCGCACGTACTACTGCAGGAACGAGGAAGAGTTCGTGACATACGCTCCGAGCATTAACTGCATTATCCGCAGGGTTAAGAACTACGACCCACGCAAGGACGTTCCGATCCACTTCCTCATTCTCGAACCTGACCCTGAGTTCCCGTACGGGGCCAGCTCTATCATGTGGACTCTGGCGATGCAGCAGTACGCCGACGCCTTCCAGAGCACTGCCTACCAGACGCTGCTCCTCAGTCTCCATCCACCGCTGATGGTGTTCGGCAACCTCGCCAATCCTAAGCTTAAGATGAAGGCAAACGCCATCTGGCCTATGGGAACCAACCCGAACAACCGCATCGAGAAGTTCCCAGTCGAGACCACGACCGTCACGCAGTACGGCAGCATCCTCGAAAACATCTCTGGGCGCATGATGCAGAGCTTGAACGTTACCGACGCGACTGTTGCGAGCGACGCACAGGTAGCCCGCTACAGCGCAACTCCGCAGGGCGTCGAGCAGCAGCGTCTTGACCGTACCATCACGATTAACCAGTACCAAAAGCGCATCGAGATCTTCTTCCAGGAGTGGGCTAACCACGCTCTCCGCAGCTACATCAACTCCATGACTGGCAAGCAGTGGATTACCGTTGACGAGAAGACCCGTCGCCGTATCGAGGACATCGAAGAGGCCGCTAAGAACGAGATCAAGATGGCCGTGCAAGAGGTCATCGACCAAGAGTCTATGGACAAGCTCGACGATGACCTCAGCAAAGATACGATCGTCGGAGACGAAGACCACGCTAACAAGATCGAGATTAACTTCGACGATCTGAGCGCAGACCTCCTGAGCTTTGAGGTCCGTGCAGGCTCTCTCATCGAGAATGAGCGTGAGACAGAGCGGCAGAACATCCAAGAGATGCTTATTCCCGTGTCGCAGATGATCGGCAACATCAGCGATCAGAACAAGGACGCTTTCGAGCAGGTTATCATGCAGCTCGTTACGCGCCTCTGCGAGTTGAGCGACATCGATATCAGCGCTACCGCAGCGCAGCGTATCGACCAGAAGCTCATGGCACAGGCTCTTCAGGCTACCATGAACATGGTAGATAGCCAGCAGCAGCAGATCGGACAGATGCAGCAGATGATGGGCCTTCCAGAAGGCGGTATGCCTCCTGAGATGACTCCGGGCATGGCGCAGGGCGCTGCAATGGGCGCTCCTATGCCTGAACAGCCCGTATCTCCCGAGATGATGGCTGCAGAGGGCGCTCCTATGCCGCCAGAGATGATGGCAGGGGGGGGCGGTATGCCGCCATCTGAAGTAATGCCGCCTGAGGTTGGTATGCCTGAAGACATCATGCCGCCTGTCCAGCCTGCCGCTGGGCCTGAAGAGATGGGAGAAGAAATGGTAATTTAAAATTTTCGCAGCTTTTTATACAGAGTATGGTTATAATATATGCCATACTCGGTGCAATGAAGTAGTTTGAGCGAAGGAAAGGACATATCATGGCTCAAGTTATTCAGCCCGAGGAATGGGTACAGGGTCTCGATGATAACAGGCTCTTGCCCGGGCGCTACACCACTGGACTGTTCACTGGATCTCTTGCGAAAGGCGAGAGCATTGCGAACAATCCGAACGCAGTTCGCGTTTATGACATCGTTGTATCCGACTACATCACCGACTACGATGATCGCCGTCTGAACGGTCACGGCTACGGTCGAGTGACAAACTTCAACAAGGATGGTCGTGACGGCTGGGGTGCCAGCGCTTACGGCGTGTTCCAGGACGTTCGCTTCGAGAGCCGCGTCTACACGATGGGCCGTCATCGCTCCGTCGCCTTCCGCATCTTCGACGAGATGCAGTACGCCGGCGGCATCGGTCAGTGGGGCAACGCATCCGAGAGCAACGTCATTACCAACGGTAACGCTCTCATGCAGACCGCTGCGCTGATCTCCAAGACCCGTGACCTGTGGGAGAAGGAAATCCTCGGTCCGGACATCGACCGTTACAACCTGTTCGCTGTTATGAATGGTCACATCTCTGGCCGCTGGGTTGCTATCGATCCCGTTACCGGTACCGACTACACCGATCAGATTATGGACGGCAACGCCGCTCACGGTCAGTGGGTTGCGCAGCCCGGCACCGTCCAGGGTCAGGCCATCCCGCCGCGCTTCGCGCCTATCCACGGCGTTGAGTGGGATGACAATGCTATCATGCTGTTCCTCCAGAACCTGAAGGTTACGTGGAACAACCTGTTCATCCCCGAGGATAACCGCGTTATCATGATGGACGCCTACTACGAGCTGCCTCTGATGATGGCTCTGACTGGCGGCAGCATTCCCGCGACCGAGAAGGCTTACTCGGATATCCAGAACGGCTCCTTCACCCGTCTGATGGGCTGGGAGTTCAACTTCGACATCCCGAGCCAGTACTGGCCCAAGCTGTTCTTCGATGCCAACATGAACGTCGTCCACAGCGCCGACGGTCAGGCCGCCTACGATCAGTACATGCGCAGCCAGTCCTTCGCCGACAAGGGCCACAAGGAGCTGCTGTTCGCTCTTACCGATGCTGCACGTATGCGTGCGACGAACTACATTAAGACCGTGTGGGATTCCGCTGCTGGCAAGTACGTCCGCTACGTCACGAACTACCCGCTCGGTATGCCGAGTTCTGTTGACTACTACGGCGATGCCATTACGGTCAACAGCGGCGACTACTACAACCGCTATGCTGGCTCTACGAGCACCGATCTCCAGTACAGTGTTGTCGAGGGCGACGACTTCAGCACCTCCAGCACGACCGCGCACGCGCCCGGTGCTGCACTCAGTGGCGTGAACGCGAGCTTTGCAGGCTCTGCTTATCCGTGGTCTGAGCCTGGTGCTGGCTACGGTCTTCCTGCCTCCGGTCAGACCGGCCCCGATACTACTGGCGAGGGCATCAAGCTGCGTCAGGTTATCGGCTGCGCCGTCTATCGTCCCGCTGCTCAGCTGTCTCAGGAGTACTCCGAGATGCGTACTGGTGAGGGCAACACACGCGGCAAGTTCACCGAGTGCGTCATGGACGTTAAGTACGACGCCTGGGTCATCGAGAAGCTGTCGCACGGCATTATCCCGATCGTTGACGACGCGCAGAACACTGGCGTCTTTGCACTGCCCGTTAAGATTATCTCTGAGTCGAACTCTCCCGTTGGTCCAGCGAGCTCTAGCTCGGGCGAATAATCTTAATAGCTATAGGTAAGTCAAGGGGCTGTAGGCTCGTGTGGCCCGCAGCCCCTTTTCACTAGAAAGGAACGATCGTGCCTTACGTATTTGCGAATAATCCTATTGCATCAGCAATTCAAAATGCTGCAGGCGCAGTAGCCGCCGCTCCAGTTGCATCAGCTATTCCAGTAAAAAATGTAACTAATTCTCTCAAAGCTAACGAAGATTCTATGCCTTCATATTCTGGTCCATCTGAGGGTGTTGCAACTGGATATGCAGCGTCTTTTCCTTGGGAAAATTTTAGAACAGACCAAACTGAAAAATTAGCTAATGCTGAATATGCAGCGCCTCGGCTTTTTGAAAATTTTGGTTTTGAAAATTTTGGAGCAGATCTTTCTCAACCAATGTATAAATATAACCCAATGCGTGCATTAGAGAATGGTGCTAGCGCGGCATCTAAACCTGCTGAAAATGCAGCAAATGTTGCAATGTTTTTGCAGGCTCTTCAGTCTCTTGCACCTGACTTTAATAGCTCTAATAATAAAAACAAAAACAAATCTTCAAAGGAAAATAGCAAAAATAACAAGAAATAATTTCGGAGATTATTATGACATGGCCAAATACTGCTGTTCAAAATCTGTCTAATGCTTTTCAAGTAGCTAAGACAGCTAAGACAATTAAAGATGTTGCTGACTTGCTGCCAGAAGAAGAGCGCAACAAATACTATGATAGTAACGAATTGCCGAACTGGTTTAAACAGTATGCCAAGAGTGACGAAGATAAAAAATCTTCTAGCAATACTGGTTCTACATATCAACCACTTTCTGAACAGCAGGTTGTTGAAAGAGCTATTCAAAATGGATTCACTGGCTATAATTTCCCTAGCTATAGCGGCGCAGTTAATCTTGGTGGCAATGGTCTTATTTCTTCAGTTGAACCGCAGATTACTGTATCTCCTGGCAAAGATGAAAAAAAGGATAAAGTTGTTACAGATCTTCAGTCTGGATGGAGTGGCCCTTTAGCAACTCAGTCTGGATGGAGTGGCCCTTTAGCAACTCATCCTGGATTTGATTCTGGTAGTATGTCTAAAATTCCTGGATTTAGCGGGCCTCTTGCTACATATCCTGGAATAGATTTTTCTAAAGGAAATATTAAATATCCTGCTTCGCAGCAAGATATCGACTATGCAACGGCAGCCGCATATTCTGGCAGTGGATTGCCATTTAAGTCTGGTTATATTCCTACAATTACAGTTCCATCTCTTCCAGCTATAGCTGGCGGTAGCTCGATGATATCTCCAGAACTGATTAACTACTCTTATGAGAACAGCGATACTGGAAAGCGCCAACGCGAAATCGAGCAAGAACGTGCTCAGATCGCGCAGCAAGATGCAGTAGACTATGAGCGTGCAGTTAGTAATGCACTAGATAAAATCGATAGCGGTGAAGAGTTCGATGCTGGAGATCGCGCCGCTCTTCAACCTATTGCAGATGCGTATAACGAACGTGCTCAAGCAAAGATCGACGCTGGAGAAACAGACGATACTAACTTCGAAAAGAACGACGTTACAGTAGACGATCTCCGGTATCTTCTTAGCCGCTATGACTGGCGCAACGGTGTTACAGATGATGCCCGTCGAGCGGCATATCGCGCTGTCTCTATGCGTGATGCAAATACTGTATATGATCCCACCGATGACGGAGTCGATAACGGTATTGCTATTGGCAAAATGGTAAACCCGCTTGCTGCAATGGGGATCATAGATTCAAATAACACAGGATTTGACAATCCAGAAGAGCTATACAACAGCCTTACTACTGGTGCATGGACTCAGTCTCACAGCTGGGATGGCAACGATACGGCTCTGACTGCCACTGGCGCAGCGCCGCTTCATAGCGAAGATGTATACAACGGCGAGAACGGGCAAGAACCGCTCTACGTTGAAGACTATGCTTATGCCCTCTCTATGCCTGGTGTTCAAAAAGCTCTCGAAGAAGCTGGAATCAATCCTTCGGACTTCTTGACGTACGGCGACTTCATGTACGACGCTCCTCCCGAGATGTGGGCTATTATCACAGATGCTATGGGCGTTCCATATTTCACGCACGGCGATGACGCACTTGCCGACCTAGACAAGTGGGATCTTGGAGAAGACGGCAAGCTCAGTGCAGAAGCGTCTCAAAAGATTCTCGACTGGGTATTTGATGAAGACAACATGTTCGATGCTGATAAGGCATTTGCAGATGTTAACAGTCCAGAATGGGATAAATTCGGACACAGCTGGAGTGAGATCCTCGCCCACATGAACTATCTCAACGACAAGGGCGCAATAACCCCCATTATGAGCATGGACAATTCAGACTGGGCGAATCTCATGGCAACAAGACTTCAGGAAAAGTGGGGCATGGACGAAGAAACCGCGCAGAAAGCTCTTGCAGGAATGGCTACTCAGGAGCAGAACGGCCTCGCAATGGTCGCAAGCCTTATGGAGCGTCAGGGCGGTCTCGGCAAGTCTCCAATTAGTGTTGGAGTGCTCAACCACGCTCTTGAGGCCAACAACATTCCGTATCGTTTAGGTACTGGCGATGAGTTTGAGAGTGCTGTTAAGGCTGGCCGCAATCATCCCAGCAATGTTGACCTGGACTACATCGGTGGCAACCTTAACGCAGAGCCTGAAGTCGGAAATGACTATGTCAGCTACGCTAAGTATCTTCCCGATAAGCTCTTATTAGGCCATAACGACTACGGTATTCTCGATGCCGATGAGTATGACAAGGTTATGGAGCAACGCTACAACACTAAATACATGACTCCTGAGCAGAAGAAACAGAGCGATGCATCTTATGTTAGTCAATTTGACTGGAGTAAAGCTCAAGCTGTTCCTGGAGGAATGTATGTTCCGGATCCTGGCGGCACTGTTAGATTTGTTCCCTATGGCGGAAATATTAACATCGGTCAGCTTGAGGTTCCAGATCTTTCTAACGGCAACCAGTCGTCTGCTTCGAATACTTCTACACAGCAAGGCAGCCTTGACTGGACTCAGGCAACTGCCACTCAGGGCGGATGGCTCGTTCCCGATTCAGAAGGCAACGTACAGTTTGTTCCAAGTGGCGCAAGCGTAGCTTAGCTGTAATGCAAGGAGATAGCTATGGCTAATACAAATATGCGAAAAGGCACGATGTCCAGCGGTAATCAAACCCAAGATACCGGCGGGACAGGCGGCGGCTCTGGCGGTGGCGGCGGTGGTGTAACAACCGTCAAGTACGAGCAGCCAGATGTTGACGTTGACGACATAAACGCGCAACTAGCCAACGCTAATCCTGCATATCAGAATGACATCAATCGTATTAAAGATGCCGACAAAACAGCCCGTCAGAATATTCAAGACCAGCGCAAAGCGAATGCCAAGCAGCTGCTGATGAAGAAAAACCAGATCAATCGCAAGAGCGACTGGCAACCTAACCAGCAGAAAGAGCAGAGCACATACGCAGCTCTCCGTCGTACTATGGGCAACGCAGCTTACGGCTCCGGCATAGCAGACCTCAACGAGGGCATGCGCCGCTACGACGACATGCAGGATGTCGAGCTGATTAACACCTGGAAAGACAATCAGAACAACGCGTACAACAACTGGTATCAGGCTAACGCCGACCTCATTGCCGACTACAATACGCAGGTAGCTAAGACTAACGACGACTTCAACGCAGCCTACAACAACTATCTGAACAACATCGCTAACATCAACAGCCAGCTCGGTAAGCAGGCATACAAGCTTAAGTCTACAGACAAGAAGCGCACCATCTCGACGAAGGTTAACGACGACAAAGACACGCTCAAGGTTACTATCGCGAAGAAGAAAACTCCCAACATTAAGCTGCTCGTTAATAAAGCCTCTTCGCTTAATCCTAACATTCCTGGAGCTGGCGACTATATTCGTGGCAATCGCGAGGATGTTGCCAGTGCAAAAAAGGCCAATAATAGTATGACCCAGACATATAGTAAGACTACAAACAACACGTCTGGCCTCAGCATGGACAAGAACTTTAACGTGTCCGGCGGCATGAAAACCGTTACAAACTATGCAAACATTACCAAAGGTGCGAGCGGCGTAAGCCTTGGCGGATCCGCTAATCAAACAGAGTTTAAGAACACTCTTACAAAAGGCGGAGAAGATCTTGCTAACTCAAGTATTAAGAAAGATCAGGTTCAGAGCACTGGAACAGTTAAAACTGCTGCCAGAGTTGCTGCAGAAAAGCAGGCTGCTGCTGCTAAGAAGGCCACTGCTGCTAAAAACAAGGCTGTCGCCAATGCAAAGGCAGCTGCGAAAAAAGTTAAAGACACGCAAGCAACTATTAAAAAGTTGACCAAGCTAATTAATAGTAAAGAAAAACGTCCTAGTTCAACTAGTGCAAGCGGAAATATACTTCAGCCTCTTACTGATGAAAAGGCTAAAGCAGCGAAACAGCTTGCATCTGCTAAAAAAACACTCGCATCCGCTCAGAAGCAAGTGAAAGATGCAAATAAGGCTAAGATAACTGCTACTAAAAACATTGCATCGTCTAAGAAAGCTGCTACAGCAACAGTTAATAAAAACAAAAAAGCAACTACTACAACCACTAAAAAATATAATAAATCTGCCGCTAAGTATAGTGCTACTGTAGCAAAACAAAAGGCTAGTGCCGCTGCAAAGAAAGCTGCAACTACGGCTAAAAAGACGACTACTGCAAAGAAAACTACCACAACCAAAAAGACTACTACAGCAAAGAAGACTACTACAAATAAATCAAATAGTGCCAATGCAGCAGTAGCTAAAACTACTAAGACAAAGAAATAGGAGCACTCTTTATGGATAAGAATAAAGCACTTTTTCTACAAGCTCTCATGAACGCCAGTGGCAAGATGCCTGAAAATGGCGATAATAAAAAGGGTAAGAAACTTCCGCCTAAGAAGAAAGGCAAGTAACTATGCCACACGTTATGAGTGAAGGTATTACTGCTTATGACTTCGTACAGCAGGTGTACTACATGCAGGAGAAAACTCTGCTCGACTTCTGGCCGAACGACGACAAGTTCCGTGAGGTTCTCGTCGAGGCCAACATCGTTCTCAAGGAGCTTGAGGCCCAGCAGGACTGGACGTGGCTCCGTGATACGCTCGTCCTCGGCGACATGCTCTCTACTCCGAGCGAGATCGTAGAGTTCGTGCTTCCCAACGACGTGTACAAGCTCTCCATGCTCAACCACGACAGTATCAGGCTTTATCGCGGCTGGTACAACGAGGATACAGAGACCTACGACATCGACGAGCACAGCGTCGTACACGTTCCGATAGCCTCTGCTGGTGACCAGCGGTGGAACCGCGAGCAGCAGGTCAACCAGATCGGCGTGAACCATATACACGACTACCGTCTCCGTGCAGTCATCCACGGTCACACGATCAAGATGAACCGCACGCTGCTTCCCTGGGAAGGCCGCAGTATCGCTGTCGTGGACGTGCAGAAGCACATAGTTCCGTTCCATGTGTGCGACTATGATCACACGCTCATCACTGGCAACAAGGCTTGTACTCTTGACGTAAGCGACGGCGTTCCTAAGAAGTATCTTACCGAGATTCCGGATCCTACTTACGTCATCTACGCTACTGCAGCGCGTCATGCCGAAGGATCTCCGCCTGCTCTTGCCCGTGTTGCAGGACTGCAAGATATGGCACAGCGCCTACTAAGCCAGATGCGTCAAAACGATACCGATGCTACCGACAGCGACTACATAGAGTGGGACGTTCCTGGATATCTTGAGGTGATCTAAGTGGCTAAGAAGAACTCCTCCAAGACCATCACAGAAAAGGCTATGCAGAGCGCAGAGCCTCGTGTCATGAGCTACCAGAACTGGACTGGAGTTAACTTTGTCGATGCTCCGCTTACCTGGGAGCCTCTTGAGCCTCACACGTCTGGCCGCTACCTTCATAACCAGACAGACCTGCCTAAGAACTATCTCATGGTACAGAACAACCTTGAGACTACAGACACGTTGTCTCTAGAAACTCGCTACGATAGCATCGACATCGGGCATCTTACTAGCGGCGGCACCACAAAGTTTACAGGCATCAGCTTTGTTTTTCACAAGTGGATCTTTGCCGTTGTACGTGTTACAAACGGTAACTCGTGGTATGAACAAATCAAGTACCGTGATCTTACATCAAACAGTACTACTAGCTGGTCTACAGTTAATATTAGATACTACGGAAATGTTGGAGATAATCCTCCATATGTAGACCATCCTGCAAAGTGGCGCATTACCGAGATCGGTGCGCACATGGACAACCTCGTTGTCACTGCAACCAACGAGAACGTTGCCCAGCAAGACGAACAAGACATTACAAATCAGGGTAAAAAGGCCGCCGTCTTTCTCGCACGTCTTCACTATGACCAGATAGCCAACACGATAAACATCACAGGCAAAGATTTTAACTCCAATACCGATGTTAGCAATATTGCAGTATCTAATCCGCTTGTCCCTAATCCAACAGTCGCGCCTGTCCTCAGCGTTGTCGGTATGTACTCCGGGCAAACTGCAGCCGAGGGCGACGTCGTTGTAGATACTGGCGAGGTGCGCTATGACCACGTCGTTAAGATCGAGGTGTGTTACTGTTACACCACACGCTTTGGCAGTACAAAGCCCAGCCCTGCTAGAACGATCTACACAACGTACCAGCCGACTCTCTGGAGTAGCGCAAGGTATGTCAACGTTTCTTGCCCTACGTCTACCGTTATCTATAAAAATAAAAATGGCGTAGAGATAACAAAGACGTATACTGGCGGCGGAAACGGCACATCTACCAGCACAACGTACTCTAACAAAACCATTCAGTTCATGGAAGCACAGGATACCACGGGCTGGACAGATGCTCAAAAAACTAATCGGAGTAACGCTCTCTCTGAGGCACGTAAAGAAACAGTCAAGATCGACGAAAACGTTACTGGATACGATACACACGTCTACGATGCTACTGGCATTACTGGTATCGACTTCTACGGTCGAGACACAGAGAACGTAGACTGGGTGTTCATCGGCCATCTCGAGATTGCCAATCCTGCCGCTACTGCATCTCCTGGCACTGGCTGGAAGTACGTCTGGCTCGGCAACATGACCGACATCGGACAGTGGACTAACAGCCAGCTTACAGTTCCTACAGAGAACAATACCCGCGGACCGTCTGCGTCTCACTGGGCGTCCCACGACAGCCGTCTCTACTACTGGGGCGATCCGTACTTCCCATACCGTCTCTACATCGGCGGCTCTCCTGGCAACGAGTTCAGCGTTGCACGAGGTCTTGGCGGTGCTTGGATTGACGTAGAGCCTGGCTCTGGCTACCAGATCATGGGTACAGCCAAGTGGAAAACCAACGGCGGTGCAAACATCGTCACGCTCATGTGCGGCAACGCCAACACTACTAAGGTTAAGCGGTTCAACGTCGTCGAGACGAACATCACAGTTACCAACGAGATTCAGTACAAGGGCTACATGTACGAAGAGGTCAGCAACGTCGTCGGCTGCAACAGCCGCTACGGGTACGGCGTGTTCGCTGACGGTCTCTACAGCATCAACCGCTACGGCCTATACGTCACGACGATGGCTATGGAGTACAACAACCAGATGAAGAACACGAACATGAGCGAGGTTATCAAGCCGCTGTTCAGTGAACAGCTCGGTAACAGGCTCAAGGACTCCCGCCTCGTGTGCATCGACAACGTTATCTACATAGCCTTTAGTGCCGAAGGCGAAACAGGCGAAAGCATAGTCGATCTCGACAACGTGATTCTCTGCTACGACATCGACAACAAGGCGTGGTACACGTTCACGTGCGACGTTACTCTCAACCGAGATTATGACAATGATCCGGACAAGATCCACCACATCCTTGCCATCGATAGCGACGAGTTCCAAGAGGGCCTCGGCGTTATCACAGACTATAACATTCTTCTCTACCCTACCACTGGCGTACAAAATCCGACTCCTCCTGCGTTCGACGTTCTCCTTGAGACAGGTGAGATGATGCCGAAAGAACCGCTGCAGGTGCTTCACTATGTCCAGCAGATCGAGCTGCGGTTCGACTACTTTGTTAGTGATCCCGGAGCAGTCGAGGTACTGCTAGAGGGCGTAGACTACTATGGGCGCGAGTTCACGATTACCAAAGAACTAAACAAGACAAGCCGTGGATTCCACGGAAAGTCCGGCGAGATGCGAGAGTACGTAGAGTGGATCCGGGTAGACAAGTACGTCGAGAGCCTTCGCATGAGAATTAAGGGTAAAGGCAGATTCCGCCTGACTCACTGGAACATGAAGTGGTACGCCCAGAGCGATACCTACAACACACAGTGGGGCTTCGATGCTCACGACCAGTACCGTACAGCTCACGACACAGACGAGACCGTGTACCAGATCCACCACTACATTAACGACTATAATAACCTCCGAAGGGCGGTGATCTCATAATGGGATGCTTCGATGATTGTCTGTCTGGAATGCTTGAGCCATACGGCGGTAACATGCCGCTCTTCAAGGGCGATACTACCGACGCAACCGTTACCATCATTAAAGAGAGCTACGACGACGGCATGTCCGTTACGCGCATTCAGACTCCTCCGAGAACGCCTACGTGCAAGCTCGTAGAGGCCATCAACAACGTACTCGGCATGATGGGCGGATCCGATTCACTGCTCGGCGGTCTCTGTAAGGACGAAGATAAGAAAGATAAAAAGGATATCTGCCCTGAATGCGGCAAGGATCCGTGTGTGTGCGAAGGCGGTGAAGAAGATGATATACGACCCGAGTCAGAGTCTGAGAGTAGTGAAAAGCCAGACTGGAACAAGCTTAAGAAACAGGGAGGGTCTCGATAGGTGGTGCGCCTACGGCGAGTACCCGCTGCGCTGCGCATGGTACCTGCCCTACGTGTTCGCAGACGAGTTCTTCGACAGGATCCAGCCGCGCTTCTTCAACGTCTTCTGGCCATTCTAAAGATCGAGCCTCCTTTTGGGAGGCTCTTTACTGGCACCGGATGGGAGAGCGATACCGCTTATATTATACCTCTAAACTTGAGGCAGTCTTTGTAAATTTCCAAAAATTCTTCGTACCCCAGGACTGCAATCCAGGGTCTCCTGTTGGGCCTATGAACGACGACAGGGGTCTCATCCGCTCCACAGTCATCTTGCGCTTGAGTAAGAGACGGCCACAGCTGGAGCTTTTCAACTCGCTTAACCTCTAGATGCAGTCCTGGAATACCAACAACGTCTGGGCTATCAGAGCCGCCGTGATACTGTACGCCTCGCTGGGAATCGAAGCCGTGCTCTCGGTTAATCTTGGCTACCTCGCGTTCGCCAACCTTGCCCTTCTCACGGCGCATCTTTCCACTACTCGGCATCGGTACCATCCCACTGTTCTTCTCCGCTATCGGAGTTATCCACTCCTGCTCCATTTTCGGTCTCCTCATATCGAGCCATGTCTTCTTCGGTTATCTCACCGTAGTATCCACGGGCGATATTCTTATTAATCGTGTTGTACATGCAGCCTTCGCAAGCAGCCTGTACCTCGTCCTTGCTGCCCATGATACTTGACATAGTGTTAATCACAGCCTGAAACACATCGTAGCACTCGTCAAGGAAGCGGTAGAACTGAGCTTGCAAGTACTCATCGGTAATCTCCTCATTGCCAGCCGCCTGTTCCTGAGACATTTTTGCAAGCACATCGTATGCCTCGCGACACTCGCTCGCCTCTTCCAGGATCTTCACACCCTGCTCCTTGCTGGCCTCAACTTCCGGGAACGGGTACACGTGAATCGTTACTGCGTTCTCTGCGTTGTCGAAATACTCTAGCATAGCTGCATCTGTCCTTTCTCTGGTTTACTTTCTCTTGCCTTGCATATTATATTAGATCTATCCTCCTCTTGAACAATATGCTGCTCAATAATCGGGTAATTCCCATCTGTATAACAGTCCTCTAATCTTAGCATATGAATCCATTTTCCAAAGTTCTCGCTATAGCTACCCATGTATGTAACATAGAAGCCCTTCCACAAACAACCTTCTCCACGTTTTAGCTGACCGTGTTCAAACTGAATGTTATTTTTAAATTGCATCATATACTTTACACTTACCATTCTCATCGAGGAACATCTGCTTGTTCTTCCACGCGTTCTTATCTCGGTCAATGAGCAGTACCTTACGGATCTGGCATCCGCTCTTTGGTCCGATCTTGCCGCCCTTTTTGCATCGCTTACACTGGCTGGCAAGCTTGTCTTGCTCTGCCGCACGCTCGAACTTATTCACTGGTTTCACCTCCGTTCTCCCCATGCGCAGAAGCCGTTTACAGACCACCCGATATGTTCATGCTTTGCGCACCAGTCATCGTTTCCATGCGTTGCGTCTGCATACGTGAAGTGCTTGCAATCGCGGCAGCGCACGATACGTTCACCCAGCTTCGCGCTGTTCTGCTCGATTAGCGCCATATTCAGGCGCACGAACTGGTTGCTCCTGCAATCGCCAAAGTCAACGACGTATTCGGTCGGTCTGTACTCGGTCATTCGCCCACCACCTTTGCGCCGCAGTTCGGGCAGTAGTTCCACAGCTCGTAACCATTCTGCTCGTAGCCGCAAGCCGAGCAGACGAAATGCCAATCATTCGCGTCAGTGTCGTGGCACGTCCGCTCCGCCCGTGCGTTCCAAGCTGCGACGGCTTCGGCTTCGGTTGCGTAACCATCGACATAAGTGCTAGTCGCTGGTCCGATTGGGCAATCCTCGTGAAAACACCCGATGAATAATCCAATATCGTTTTGGATGATTTCCGCTTCGCCGCCGCAGAACGGACAGGATTTCAATTCCTCGCTCATTCGTCCACCACCTTCGCTCCCTCTGGCAGTTTCATCCAGTCTGGTTCTACGTATACAGTCTCTATCTGTAGCGGTGTCGGGGCAATCTTTCTTCCCCCAGTCCTTTCAAGCAGTATTCTTGCAGCAAGATTGCGTTCCTTCTTACGTGCTAAGTTACTGCCGACTCTGTTCGTGGCAGCGTATACAACAGCCTTAGCCATTGCTATAATCGGTCTATCTTCAGGAGTTACTTCCATCTGTTGTGCTTGCGTATACTCAAGCACATCTTCAAGCGCATCTCCAAAAGCCGTTGCGTAGCTGTCTGTTTTGCCTTCTGCCGGGATAGTCCCGTCGATACGCTGAACGATAGTCTGAATCAGCTCGATGTCTACCTCGAAGACAGCGTTACAGATCATACGGCTCAGAGCGTAGTCCCTTGCCTTGATAGCTATCTCGCTCGTCCTCACCAGGTCTCCCATCGTCTTAGTAAGCGCGTAGTCCGTGAGCAGCTCGTCGTTGTCTCTCCACTCGTAGTCTGCTCCGTCCTTACGGCGAAACCTAGCTGGAAGCGTTTCCGTATCGCTCGTCGTTGCGAGCACGTTTTTCTGCTCTGACACGCCTTACCTCCTGCGTACGCTTTCGCCTGTTCTTCTCGGTCTTGCGGTTAACCCGCCTCATTTCTCCTGGCTTAAGATCGTAGACAAGCTCCATGTTCTCGTATGTCGGTAGCTTGCTCTGACTCTCCAGCCACTCCAGCCTGAGTCTGAGATTATACGGCGGATGGTCGAGCCTCGTAGCACTAAGAAAGTACACAACTGCGTTAGACTTTTTACCGTAGATCGTAGTGTTACCCTTCTTGTACGTTCTCGTGCTGTAGTGTGCAAGAAGCTTATTGAGCTTTCTAATCGTTCTCAGCTCCGGATTCTTCTCGCCAGTCAGTACCTCGTACACCATCTTTGCCGTGAACTTCCTGGCGCTCTGGTCGCTTGTTCCCCATCCTCCTCGCTTTGTCTCAAGCCATCCGCGAATCAGGCACTCAAGTTGGTACAGCTCCTCGTCGCTGTAGTTCTCCCAGCGTCCGGGGCCTGACAGATACGGCTGGCTCATGTTGATCCTGCCGGCATCGTACACGGGCTTCGGATCCTGGAAGCTAAAGCTCCAGCTATCCGTAGTAGTAGAGTCCTCCATCGGTCTTCTTCTCCTTACGCTGCCAGTGCTCTGGCCAGGGCTTGTCCCACTCCTGGCTACTGGCATCATCGTACATACCGCTATACGTTATGTTCCAGTCCAGTACCTCACTGCCGTCGTCGTTGAGGTTGAAGTACTGTATCTCCTTGATGCCCATAGCTGCATAGCGCAGCGCGTCCATCATGTGGCTGTACTTGTTGTGCATCGGCTTTGCAGCCCAGTCGTCCTGACGCTCAAGCCTCTTGTACTCATAGTTCTGAAAGCACTCCATGAGCCATCCGCAGTTGTCGCTGTTGATAATCATGTTCGGCAGCTGCTCTCGCACGAGATGTATGCCTCTGTCAACGCGCTCCTTGTCGAGGGCGTGCCAGTTAATCTTAGGGAACATGGCACGAGCCTCCTCGATCGGAGTTTGCGACGACGCAGAGCGCTCTGAGTCCCAGGGAAGGATCCCCATGCGGATGAGATGCGCGTAGTCCCTTTTCATAATCTCCTGCATAGCCTCGACGAGAGCAATGCCGCGTGCCTCGAAGCAGTCGTAGATAATCATACGGTTGTTGATGTACTGATAGACTATCGCAGCCGTGCTGTCGGATTCTTTGCCTTTAGACGCGATATCAAAAGCGATGTAAACAGGTTTACTGGTATCAAGATTATACGGTGTATATCTATGTTCCCTTTGCAACTGTTCGATTGCAAGATATACCAGTCCCGCATTGACGACTGTGAAGTCGCAGAAGTTTTCCTGGCGGAAAAGGTTGTCATTCCCGAACTCTCTGATATAGTGAGATCGCAGTTGTTCAATCTCGTCATCACTATAGAGGCGTTTTCCAGTGTGATCGACCGCATCAGCGATAGTAACCTTGTCAACGAAACAGTTTCCGTGTGCTCCAGGAAATGCTTCTGGTTCATCCTCTCCTGTGTATACACGGAGAAGGTCATAGAGCACATTTTTTACTCCTCTCGGTGTGCCGTTGAAGTTAACCTGTAAATCCACGCCCATCTTGAGCTTTCGGTCCCAAATAGGTCGTATGTACTGGAAGCCATGCGAGGGGTAGAGACTGGCTTCGGATACGTAGAAGCGATCATATGAGCTACCGATAAGTCCCTGGTCGTTAAGGAATCCAATGAACTTAATCCTCGCGTCAGCCTTCCCTTTCTCCTGGCTTCGCATGTATACTTCTTTTGCTGTGTCATGCGGATCTATCAGCTCCTCTGGATAGTCTTCCCAAAACACTCTTCCATCAATATATTTCTTAAAGATGTTGTTTGTGATCCACACGTTATCCAATCCCACGTAGGCTATCTGAATACCAGGATTCATGTAGCCGACGTTCATAGCGTGCTCTATGTCGTCCGTATCCTTGCCGAGCTGACGCGCCCAGAGCTTGAAGTAGTAGGTATAGAGTCCGCTACTTCTCCTCTGCCAAGCAGCAGCCTGGTAGGGATACGGCCTATAGAACCTCGGTATCTGGATGAACTCTTGCACTAGACGATCTCTCCGTATGCCTTGCGCTTCTCGATCTCGTCTTGAATCATCTGATGAATCTGGTTCATCTGGCTACCGTACGGCTGCACGCACTGGAAGATAATCATCGCCTCGATGAGCTCTTCCTCACGGTAAATGTCTTCAGAGCTTGGAATGAGCTTCTCGAAGTAGTCCTTCATGTCCTTCTTCTTGAACTCTTCGAGGCTGAAGCTCTCGGCGATGTCCTTCATAGCATTGTAGGTCTCGGTAGTAATCGTCTGGAGCTTCTTGAAGTACTCGACGCGCTTGTCTGGAAGAAACTTCTCGTCAAGCTGGTTTCCCCAGAATCTGTAGGCGCTGTCGCGCACGCTCATGAGGTTATCGACACGCTTGCTTACCTCGATGTTGGCGTCGATCTTCATAACCATAACCGTCTTAGCCTTGTCGAACAGATCCTCCAGCGGCTCGAAGTCTGGCTCGACTACCTTCGGCTTTACCTTTGCACTTGCTGCTCGTTTCGTTGCCATGTTAGTTTCCCTTCTTCTGGTTCTTTTCACGCTGCAGCTGATCATACCGCTTCAGCGCTTCTCCCAACGTCTTTGGCTCATCATCATCTCCAGACTGACTGCTGCCAGTCTTCATGTCGAGAGCCGGCTTGCTTCCCTTCTTCTGCGCCTTGGCAGGACTGCTCGCCTGCTGCTGTGGCTCGCTGGTAGCATTGAACCGCTTTGCAATCTGCCTTGCGGTATTAGCTACTGCCTGGAGATTTGTGTTAAAGCCTATCACCCGTCCGCTGTTATCAGAGATAGCGTACGGCTCGATGAGGTCGTTGAACACGTCCTGCTCCGTTTGGCTCATCGCCATGTAGACGGGAGCGAAGTCGAACATCTGGAGAACGGGAGCTTGTTGCCTCACGAGGCTCTGCTGCTCCTTGTTAACCTCGCTACGGAAGTAGCGCGTTACCTCTTCGTTCATTGCGTTGATAAACGCCTGAGCCTCTGCACGGCTCTGGAACGGGTGTTGTGGATCGTCCGGATTGTTAAACGTCACGCGCCCGGTCTGCTCGTCGCGCTCGTAGATGTCCTCCATGCTCCACATCTCTATATTGTCTTGAGCCATCTTCTGACGGACGTTGTAGATAGCCTGGTTCTGGATTCCCTTCAGATAGTTCTGCTTCTGAGGAGACAGATCAACTGGCTCAACGACATCTGGGTATCCTCCCACGCTGTTCTGCTCCTCACCATCTCCTTCGTATGCAGCGGCTCCTCCGTCGCTATCGGAATCGCCAGCCTCTTCTGGCTCTCCTGATCCCTCTCCATCTTCCACAGGATCTGCAGCTGCTTTTTGCTGACTCTGATTATATAACTTGAAAGCACTCGCAATATCCACAGGCTCAGGCGCTGCCGCAGACTGATCTTGAGTTTCGTCTTCGACGACGTTTTCCAGTCCATCCATTATTCCTCCTCGTCTTCTTCATCTTCTTGATAGAGTAGTACGATGCGATGAAGGTTAATCAGAAAGTCGTCTCTCATCACAGCATAGACGATCTCCTTGCGGGTATCGCCGTAGTCGTCTGTCTTAGCGATGAGAGCCTCGATGACCTCCAGCGCATCTTCTTTCTTCTTGCACTGCAGTATGACGTTCTTCTGCTTCGTTATGTACTTGCGCAGCGCCATGTTAATATCTTTGTACTCCGAGATACGCTCGCTATCGCTGATGTCGTCGTGGAACTCCATCTCAGAGTAGCGTGCGTTGAGCGTTATGTACATGTCGTAGAAGCTCGGAATGTCAAACAGCTCTTCAAGGTTTTCGGATAGTGTACTCATTACAAGCCCAGCCTCTCTCTGTACGCACGCTCTTCCTCGCGCTTCTTGCGTTCCTTCATCTCGATCTCGTTAAATATCTGGTGTACCAGTCCAATATCGCAGGCGAGCGTCTTGCCTGCTACGTACCAGATATTCGGCTCACGCGTAAAGAGCTCCTTATACTCGTGATAGTATCCGCTCTCTTGGAGCAGCGCCTTAACATTCGGATAACTCTGATGTGTCCACAGATAGCCGTTGCGACCGTTCCAGCTTACGATGGGAACGTAGTCCTTTCCGATCGTCATGCCGGAGCCGTAGTTCTCCTTCGGTACAGAGCTGAGAGCCACAACGCGCTTTCCGTTACGCCCTACGAGACGGTACGTTCCAGTTGCGTAGTCGTGCGTAGCGTCGATGTTGTTGCCGTAGTTAATCTTATCGCCGCTGATGTCATACACCTGGTCTGTGTTCATGTCCATCTCGAACTGGCGTTCTACAACCTCGATGTCTTCCCCGAGGTCTTCGTCGTACTTCAACAGCCTGTACCGCTCCGGACGCAGTTCTGGGCTAATCATGATCTGCTTGTTGTAGTAGTCTGCCATGAGCGGCTTGTGAATCGGCTTATTCAGCGGCACACCACTCACGGACTCCGTGGGATCGCCGACGGCTTCCACGGGAATTTCTACCGGCTCGTTGAAGACCTTTACATCTTCCTGAGTCTTATCTACAACGTTGTCGATAGGCTCTGGAGCCTGGACAGCCTCCACATCGACGTCCTTCTGTGCGGAAGCAATAGCACTCTGAAGCTCGTTCCATCCCAGCTTATCTGCATCTTTAATGCCAAGCTGCTCGGCGAGCTTGAGGCTTTCTTCCTTATTGAGGAAAACCATACTGTATCCTTTCCGTCGTCATGATACTATAACGGTATCATTATAACGCTTTTATGGTATCATGACGACGAAAAAAAAGAATAAAAAAAATTTCCCCACCCCCCGAAGGGGGTAGGGAAACGTTGTAGGCTACACCAGCTCGGCGTCGATCAGGTAGACGACCTTCTCACCGTTCTCGGTCTTGACCTGAACCTTGACGGTCTCCTTGAGCTCTTGCTCCTCGATGCACTTGCGCAGCTGGGTCGCAACTGCCTCTGCGGACATGCCGTCCTCGATCGACACGATGCAGGCTCCAGTGAACTTCGCCTTGCCGTCGAGAGCCGCCTGCATGAGATCGATAAATTCCTTCATCGTCTGACGTGCATATGCCTTGGTGCTGATACCGTTGATAGTAACCTGAGTGAGAGCCATAATAGCTCCTTTCTTCCCCGTAGGGACTAGATGAGTAACTGTTTAGAACTTCTTTTGAACCAACATGTTAACGATGTTTCCGTTAACGCTTTCTCCGCTTACCAGTCTGCTGAGCCTCTTGCTATCGACGTTTCCAAGCGTCTCTCTCCTTACGAGGTTTCCGTGGCTCAGATAGTCATAATAGGCGTGCAGGAAGCGCATAGCGCAAGCACCGAACTTCTTTACGTCTGACGCGCAGTAGTACGTGTCCAAGAACTCCTCGCGCAGCATGTTGATCTGCTGCACGCTCGTCTCGTAGCGCATAGACTCCTTATCCTTTGGATACGGGAATATCATGGCTACAAGCTTGTCCACGTCGCTCTGCGCCAGCTGAATTGACAGTGAACTCTCCATCACCCCCTTAAACTTTTCCTCGAAGCTCAACAACATCTCCTGCTGTGCAATGGCCTCCTCGATTCGTCTTGGAGCGAGGCTCATGTGCCTGACAGAGATGAGCTGATCCTTCACGACTTTCCGATACATATTTTGGCATATGATTCTCGTCGGTGTCAGGATGAGTCCGCACGGAAAGTTTCCGTTGAAGCTGTTCGTGCACATGATGTTAAGATCGTACTCTTCGCCGCCGACATAGAAGTTATGCCACTCTGCAACCATGAACACGAGACCCTGCTCCGTCATGCCCGCGTGCGTTATAACTGCACCTGCGTGGCAGAGCGGCTGTAACAGTCTGAACGCGTCATCGTTCTGAATGACACCGTACTGGCTGCTTACGCATCCCAGAATCTGGTCGTCGGTCTTGCGCACGTTTACCTTAACGCCTGGAACCTCCTCGTACCTTGTGAGTGCGACTCCCATTGTCTCGCTGAGAATCGGATCGGGTATCTCGACCTGTGCCGGGAGTGACCTGACGTCGAAGTCCAGCTCTGCTGCGTGCAGCGCTTCTCTATAGTCCTGCCACTCTCCGGACACACCGATACCGATCCACGGAGCTCTTCGTCTAGGTACCTCCGTGATCGTTAGGCTCATGTCACCATCCTTTCTTCTTTAGCTCTTCCGCTATCCTTTCTGCTGTTTCTTCTGCTGTATAGCAGTTGTCGATCCAGGACTTGACTCCTCTGCCATAGACATCTACGTATACCTGCAGGTACTCATTATTTACCTGAACGACACTTACTATTGTGCGATCTTCTAATGGAGTTGCCACTATAGCTTTGTCACCAGCCTTTGCATATGCTTGCGTGCAGAAGAGCTCTTTTGATCATACAACATCTTTGTATAGTTAAGCTGCTTTATTGCATCTTCAAGTAAATCAAGTTCTGTGTTTGCATCATTGAGAACCGAGTTAACTTCGAGAACTTCTTCTGTCATCACGCTTAGCTCTTCGGGCTGCGCGTGCTTAATTGCACTTGCCGCCTTCGGTGTAATCTCTTTTGATTCTGCCATATATCCTCCTATATCTTCATAAACCGAGCTGCCTGCTCGTTAATGTACTCGCGATAGATCTCATCAGACGTGTAGTGCGGCTTCATATCGTTCGCTTCAAGGCTGCGTATCTTATCCATGTGCTGATGGAACAGCTTTACCATGTCTGTGATAACCTTGATCTCAGCCTTAAGCTCATTCCTGGTATACCGCTCCTTGTACATAGGTAGGTATGCCTCTGGGCAGTACCACAACACGTCTACGTACTCGATGCTTGGAAGCACCATGAAGGCTACTGCTATCTGCAGTCGTTCGTCTCTGTCTTCCTTTGGAATGATGAGACCCTTCATGTGGTTCTTCGGCTCGTAACACTTAACTTCTATCGCTCGTGTAGGAGGCTTATATGTCTCGTTCTGCCGCTTGAGGCAGTGATTCTTCTCACTCCAGCTGAGCTGCACTCCCATCTCAATGAGCTGAGGAATATCCAGACCATCAGGACTATATCCTAGCCCGTTACGCTTAATGACGATGTCATCCCAATGATGGTATTTATCCTTTGGAAAGTTCTGATTCCAGTCGTCTACCGCATACGGTTCTAGGATATGCCCACGCGCTGCTGCGCCAGTGCTTTCTGGATCTGGAATATCGTTGCTCAGCTTCTCGCCGCATAGTGCGAAGAACCCGAGAGAGAGTTCCCCCTCGGGTTTCTTCAACATACGCTTATACTCTGGCAGCATAGCCTTAATCTCGCTAGCAGTCAGAACATCACGGCGAGCCTGGAGCCAGGGAACGCTTACCTCATGGCGCCATGCCCGCGCCATCTACAGCTCCACTCGCTGGTCGCGAGTCGCGCCTGTCTTCATGTACATGATAGCATCCACGATCTCGTCTTCTTCCAACTCCAGCGGATTGCCGATGGTCTTAGTATCGACAGCCTGCGGCAGCTTAGACGGATTCTTATAGATGACGATCTTGTCAGCGCTCGCCCACTCAATGAGCGGCTGATACATTCGCAATATCTCGTTGACTTCTTCGGCGCTTTCCTTGCCGTCAATCTCATCCATGATAGCCTTTGCCTCTGCAATGGCTTCGTCGAGATGAGGCGTAAACACCTGGATCGTCGGATACTTATGGATAGCGCTCTTGAAGTGGAAGCCTTCCAAGCTCGGCTCAGGCGCAGCTTCCGGCTGCTCATCCAGATAGTCGAACTTCTGGATCTCGCGCTCAAGCTCATTCAGCATCGAAACAACCTGCGGATCGATGCCGACGATTCCATCCTTGTAGATGAAGTAACCGTCCTTGAACTTCAGCTTATTCTTCTTTACAAATTTAATGCCCATGTTATCTCCTATCGTCGTGGGCCATTACTACCTAAAACGAGATATCTTCGTCGTACACGCTGACAGGCGGCATCTCATCCTGTCCGAGTCCCATGCGGTTGCTCACGTTGTTAGCAGCAATCGCCGCTCCTGCAGCAGCCATGCTCGCATTGAGCTGCGGATTAGCCGTTCCAACCTGAGCAGGCTCGTTCGGCGGAGCATCTACCTCGCCGCCCTCGCGCTCCCAGTCCGGCTTAATCACGCATCCTCGATGCTCTACGCGCCTCTTCGGATCGAACGCAACATTCCACGGACGCGGATTAGTGTTGCTCCAGCTCCATCCCTCGGGCGGCTCCTTCGTGCTTACACGCACGCGCATACCGAGGATGTCTTCGATGTCGGTCGCCTGCGGTACTGCTGCGACAATGCCATTAGCCAACGCCTTCATTGCCTGGCTGCGCTTGTCCTCACCGCCTGCTGCGCTCTTGTCACGACCGCCTGGATTGAAGTCCCACGCAATCTCGGTTCCATCATCGGTCAGGATGATAAGACGGATGTTACGCTTGCAGTTACCGTCATCGAACCGATCGATCTTATTGCTGCCAAATACAGTCTTCGGAACGCTCTGAAGCTCAATCACGTATCCGATCAGCTCGGTACTGTAGTTAGGCTTCTCCTTGTTAGAGAAGTTCCAGAAGTTCGTTGCACTTCCAGTAGATCCGTTCAAACCCATAAAGCTCATCTGCATATCCTTTCTCTAGTAGTTGATGCAGTAGTCCATGATCGGATACAAGACTCCGCGCTCGTATCCGCCTGCTTCTTTGTCTACGAGCCAGCGTTTAACTCGCTCGTAGTGTTCGAGAATCCTCTCGATCTCGTAGTTCTTAAACGGAATCCAGCGACTTCCGTAGTACGGATTCTCGTGTACCTTATCTGTACGATGGTCGATGTACATAACACCGTCTTTAACTACTTCATAGTTCTCGACCCACTTAGCGAACAGCTCTGTCCAGTCTCGGTCGAGAGCGAAGCAGATAATCATGCTATCTACCATGTCATCGTTCGTTCTCCCAGGGCTGAATGCCTTGGGATTAAGTAAGAAATCATTCTCCAGAATGTGTTCCAGTTCTTCTTTATTATAGCCTGATGCCATTAACAGTCCTCCTTGTCTTCGAGCCACTTAACCATCTGTTCCTTGAGCGGTTCGAACTCGGCCTTGAAGTCATTATACCGCTCCTCGCTGTTCTTTGTAGTGAACAGCTGCCCGTCCTCGATTACCTGGTCGATGAGTCGAATGTAGAACATCGCCATCGGACGGGTGTCGTAGCCTCTGTTCCAGTACTTGATACAGCGAGAGAACTGACGAATCCACATCTCGGCTCCGTACATATCGACGTTCTGCTCTCGCAACGGATTAGGCACGGCTACGTTCTTGCTAGGACTCCACACGCCCTTCGGGTCGTTCAGTACGAACCCGCTTCCAGTGCGGAGATCCAGCTTGGTTCCGCTCGGAATGTCCAGCCCAACCATGACGATGGACATGTCGAAGCTCGCCAACACTGCGAACAGGTTGTCTCGCTTCTCCTTCCAAGTCACGTTGACCAGTGGCTCGTAGTCTGGATGCTTCAGCTTCAGTGTGCTCAGTGTCATGTTGCGAGCCATTCCGCGATTGCGGATACGGCTGAGCTTCCACTCCTCGCCCTTGGTTGCAGGCTGGAATCCGTGCAGCATAATCAATGCGTCGGCGGCATACGACAGCATGTTCTCTGTGTACACGAACAGGTCGATATCAGGACACTCTTCCCATGTGTCGTAGTCAGCTCCTATCTGGCTGGAACCTGTGATGCATCCTCGAATCGATGGTATGCCGCTCACGATCTCCGTGAGCTTAGCGATGTCTTCGTTTCGACTCAAGTCGTCCTCCTTAGTCTGGTAGATTCTCGTAGCCTTCTGCTGACTCAAGCTCCTTCATCAGCTCCAGCTTCTCTTCTTCTGTCGTGTCTGGGTCGTGCATCAGAGCGCCCCACTCCTTCTTGGAGTGCTTACGCTTGGCGGCGTTCTGAATGTACTCCCAGAGACTCATTCCTCCTGGCATAATCCTCCTTCCGATACTTACAGTATCTACGGACGTCATCCCATATCTCCTCTGTCAGCATGATAGGCTCTAGACCATTCCACAGCTTCTTCTTGTAGTAGCGAAGCTGATTGTTCTGGTTTCCTAGAATGTCTATGTGAGCCTCTTGGCAGTGGATGGTAGGGATGACTCTATCGGTGACGAACGTGAGGTGAAAGCTCGCAGGCTGTTCCAGCCCTGTTCCCTCGTATCCGTCGTACTCCCAGATCATCTTCGGCTTAATCATGGTGTGCGTCATGTCCTTGTACTTAGACAGGAACATGATCGTCTCCATGTCGAGATGACTGGGATCGTGGTCGCCATCGCAGTCAAGCACGATGAACCTCGTGTGCAGAAGGTTCTCTGCTATGTACACGCAGTGAGGCCAGGACTGAGCGTCTACCAGACTCATACAGCCCTGGCTCCACTTAATCATCGGCTTGTTGTGCTCGTTACACGGCACCCACCTGCTCTCGATCTCTGGCTGGTGGATGTACGGATGCGTAGGCCACGTGCTAAACTCGAGGTCGAGCTTATCAATCGTCTCAGCGTATCCCGTTCGATCGAGGCTGAAGATGTCTCTCTCGCTCCTGGCGTTGGACTTATAGTATCCACGCCAGTAGTTGTCAACATCTTTTTTTCTTAAAATTTTTCCTGCTATCTTACAGGCTTCCTCGATAGTCTCTAACGGGATTCGCTTGAGACCCCAGCGGTACATGTCGAAGTACACGCTGAGGTTAGGATCAATAACCACGCGCTCGTCGCTCATAGTCATCGTCCATGATCTCGCACCAGTCCGTGTTGTAGGACTGTGGTACCTCACCGAGAATCTGCTCGACCCACAGTGCATATCCGCACGTAACGCCTTGCGCCCACGTGTGATAGTTCCACACGTGCTCAACGCTTGTGCGTCCGAGATCGGGAGCATTAGCGTAGTGCTGGAAGTATACAACGATGTTTATCGGGCGGTCGTTATCACCGAACGCAATGACGTTACCCCACTCTTTGCCGATTACATGGTCATTGAGAATCTGCATGAAGGCTTCTGTCTCGTTACCGAGGCCGATCTTCCTACGGATCTCTTTCGGACTCGGCATCTCGGAGCCGAGCGGGAACCACATGCTCGTAGACCCTGTGATGATGAGGTCAGCATTCACTCGCTCCCTCATCGTCTCGATCAGCGTCAACATCATTGCACTGATTCCTCTCGGGATGCTTCCCGATATGTCAAGGATAATCAGATTGCGCTTAGCGTAGCTCTGATCGAAGTTTCCCACACAGCTCTTGAGCTTCTTGTTGTAGCCCTCGCTCCACAGCTTGTTACCATAGATGTTGTGCGTTATGTTGTCGGCAATCTCTCCGACAAACGCAGGCAACAAGTACAGGTCTTGCAGCTGCTCGATGTTTACCTGAGAGCTGAGATCTCCGACGTAGTCCTCCAGATTGATGTTATGATCTGGAGTCCTGTCGGTTCCAGAGAACTCCCTGTAGTCATCGGCAATGTCTGCTACGCCGCTGTCAGAAGCATCTGGATCTCTGTCACCGCTCTCGCACTCGCCACCCGGAACAGTAACGACAAGCGTCCTGTATCTATTGAATCCGAGAACCTTCTTCCAGTCAATCATCGGAAGAAGCTTCTTGAGCGTCGGCAGCAACGCCAGCTTGATGATGAGGTCGTCGGTCATCCCTCGGCTCTTCATGATATACGGGATGCCTTTGCTCTCTGCAAGCTTCGCGTCTGCCTTGTTCTCGGCTACGTAAAGCTGCGGCAGTGGTATTGTACCACAACGAAGTCTGTACAGCATTCACTCTCCTCTCTTCATTTAACTTCTTCTTTATTATAACTGATCTGGGATAACATCTGAATAAGATCCTCAGAATTCTCGAAAGATTCCACGAA
>Ga0310690_10000957_pt1 | contig 55390 bp, 87 predicted proteins | sample AusTroGonzalo_MG_2_FD_207661 | JGI IMG/M metagenome (GOLD analysis project Ga0310690, IMG submission 207661) | Bovine rumen microbial communities from tropical cattle in Woodstock, Queensland, Australia - Gonzalo_04 (v2) (version 2) | ecosystem: Host-associated > Mammals > Digestive system >... | reverse complement strand
AGGGGAAGACTTCCGGGCAGTCTTGCAGGCGTTCTCCGAATTGTGTGGGGGGGGGTGCTGTACCTCGACCTGAGAAGGGCAAATGGAAGCCTGCTGGAACCGTTGTGGGAGACGGTTGGAGCCTTGCCTGGCGTGTCTATGACGCTCAATTTTGGGGAGTCCCCCAGCGTCGCAAGAGAATCTACCTTATCGCAGATTTTAGAGGTGAACGCGCCGGAGAAATACTATTTAAGCCGGAAAGCCTGCGAGGGGATTCTGCGGAGAGCGGAGAGACGCGGGAAGGAACTTCCGGAGATGCTTCGGGAAGCGCTGGAAGAGGTGATTTCGTTAAGTGCTACTGCCTCCAGGGGAACGGAATAGACAGAGCCGACACCGCAGAATGCAACGGTCGCGGATGGAGTGAGGGGGGGTGTCATACACCCTGAACACAATAGACAGACCGGCGGTCGTGTATGAATCCGTCATGATTCTGAATGACCAAGGGGGGGTGTGATGAACGTGTCTGACAAGAGTGGAACTCTCAGGGCGCAGGAACACGGGCATCAACCGGTAGTATGCTACGACGCCAGAGGCAATGGGGGGGTACCGTGGCACCTACGATAACCGGAGATCATGAGAACAGAATCACGGACTACACTGCGATCTGCGTGGGAAACGGTCAGGTGAATCAGTCAGTAGGCAGTGTGGCTGGAGCGCTGAACTGCATGCACGATCAGCAGGCGGTAATTCACGAGTCACCCAGACCGCCAAGAAAGTATATCGTGCGGCGGCTTACCCCTACGGAATGCGCAAGGCTACAGGGCTTCCCGGACTGGTGGTGTGACGGAGCGAAAGGAAGCGACACGGCGATTTACAAACTCTGGGGAAACGGCATCGCGCTTCCATGCGCTGTGGACGTGATGCAGAGGATAACGGAGGAACTGCTCAATGATTGAGATTGACGAAGAATACACCGCAGAGGCGGAGGTCCACGGCGAGAAGCTGAAGATGGAAGGAACTCTGATTGAATGTGTGGAGTGGGTTGAGAACACGCTGCGCGGCAAGAGCGGATGGAACGGGGTGTGCATCCGGTCGAAGAGCTACAAACCGGGAAAGGTGAAAGCTGGGGTGACCTGAAGTGATTGAAATTGATTCGGACAGGGTGAGTCTCTTCAAGAGAGATGGAACGTGCTCTTTCTGCAACAACGAGCATTGCAGGGTTGCACCGTCTGACACTGACGGCGTGTGCCGCACAATTCTGGGAAGGCCCGACTGGTGCCCGGTCAGGGAAATCATCCCGTCTCAGTGGATCCTGAAAGGCGAAGGACCGATGAAACTGATTAAGTGCTCCGGGTGCGGGCACATGGCTATGCATGCTGAGAACTGGCCCTATCCGACGTACTGCTCCAGGTGCGGGTCGATCATGCTGCACCCGGAGGAAGAACAGGTCAGCCCGAAAGGAGGCGGTCAGGATGGATAACAGCGAGGACAGATGCTGCAACACCTGCGGACACTACGACCCGATGGAAGGCGTCTGCGGACGGGACGGGGCGAACAGACGCGGGTACGACGGAGAGGACTGCTCCATGTGGGATGACTGGGAGAAACCGAAGTACTGGGGGAAGGGCAAGAATGAAACTGACGCCAGAAAAGCGTGACATGTTCACCGACGCGTACCGGTTCTACGAGAAGTGGAACGGGATGGAGAGTACCTGCGAGAACTGGAACGCATGCGCGAAGGAAGTCGTGGAAATCATCGACAAGCACGGCGGACATCCCCTGATTGGGGAGATGATGATGGCGCTGTACCATGTGATTGAGATGGAGGCGAAGGATGCCCACAAAGACAGGAGCGAGGAGGGCCGGAAGACCGCGTAAGGACCCGACGAAGACCGCGCTGGAGAGGTGTAGGGAGCAGCGGATGGCGAACAGCAAGGCGATTCAGGAACTGGAGAAGTACTACCCGGAGCGGGAAGGATACGGACGGGCCCTGCACCGTAGAAACAACCCGCTGGCGACAGATGAGATCCCGATCTACCACGTCGGGTACACGTCGGAGAAGATGATTCCGTGCGTGTGCGGAGCGCAGCCGGTGCTGGAGCAGTGGGTATGCGATCAGGAGGACACGCACAAACACGCCCCGGCCCAGGTGTTCGTTGCGATCTGCCCCATCTGCGAGATGAGGGGTGCCGGGCACGGGTCGCTGAAGGCATGCGTCCAGAACTGGAACAAGCGGCGGTTTACGCGGAGCAGTTTGATGATGCGGAGAAAACCGAAGGACATGGACGAGGACGCTTGCAGGAGGCTGTGCAGGGCTGTTGTTGGCGACGCGGTTCAGGAGGCGCTGTGGTACATCAGGCGGAACCACGAGGTACAGGCGAAGATAGACGTGGCTAACGACTATCAGAGGGAGTTGTACGAGAACGAGCGGAAAGATGTCCGGAGCAAACTGAACGAGATCCAGCGCTTTATCGAGCGCAGCCCGCTGCTGTTCGACCTGGACTCTGAGGCGGTGCTGTCCGGGATCCGGAGGACGCTGTACCCGGACAAGACGCCAGAGGAGCGGGTCAAGATCCCGCTGACCCTGGCAAAGATGTGAGGGCTGCGGAGTGAGGGAACGCGACGTCGAGAGGGCGCTGGTGAAGGCCGTCCGGGACCGGGGCGGGATGTGCCCGAAATGGGTATCGCCCGGCCTGGACGGCGTTCCGGACAGGATCGTACTGCTGCCGGGCGGGCGGATCGGGTTTGTGGAACTGAAGGCGCCCGGAGAGCGGCCCAGGGCGCTCCAGATCGCCCGGATGGAGCAGATACGGAGGCTGGGCTACAAAGTGTTCGTGTGCGACGGGAAAGAGCTAATAGGCGGCATTCTGGACGAAATAGGTGATGAAGGATGAGTAAGCATTACGCATGCTACTGCATGACACGAAATATTTACCACAAGGTGCTTCCGAGCCTGCGGTCGCTGCTGGCTCACTCCGACGCCGAGGTGTTCCTGCTGACGGAGGATGACGACGTAGGGTTCAGCCTGCCGGACAGGGTGCATGTTGTGAACGTAAGCGGACAGAAGTGGTTCCCGGAGAGCGGCGTGAACTACCACAATCACTGGACATGGATGGTACTGATGCGGACCGCACTGTGCAAGGTGTTTCCGGAGATCGATGTGATGCTGTCGCTGGACCTGGACACGATTGTCTGCGAGGACATCAGCGAGATCTGGGACACGCCGATTGGAGACAACTATCTCGCGGCGTGTCCGGAGCCGAGGCAGTGCAGGGATGATTTTGTATACATCAACGGCGGCGTGGTGCTGTGGAACCTGAAGCAGATGCGGGACGGCATGGCGGACAGGATTATCGACAGTCTTAACAGGGAGGCGTGGCTGTTCCCGGACCAGAACTGCGTGAGCACTCTGTGCCAGGGGCGAATCTACCACCTGCGCAGCATGTATAACGTGTGCAACTACACCAGACCGACTCCGGCGATGAAGATCCGACACTTCGCGGCAGAGAGAGGGTGGTACGAGGACAACCCGCTGGTGATGGACTGGAAACGGCAGGAAGGTCGGTGAAGTGAATGAACACAGAACCAGAATTATTAAACGAACGTCTTGAACGTTTGGCAATTGTACTCGATGAAATAATGCCATTTAAATCAGAAAGAAGGTGATGCCACAGATGGATATTGACCGCTATAACACAAGCAAATCAATTCCACAGCAACAATGCCCCGTTTATGGGGCAACTTGGGCGATATGGACAATAGTAGATTTTTCAAAAGAACGAAAGAAAGAAGTTTATAGGAAAACAAATAAGATGCTACGAGGATACTGAGATGGACGAACAGATGATGGAAAAAGATTGCTTTACCTGTGCAAATGCTTTCGTAGACGATGATGACAATCTTCACTGCATGGCAGACGGTCACGACCATGAAAAAATAGTGGCTGATGATTACGTTTGCAATGATTGGAACAGGTGACTTAAAGTAACCAATAAAAGCGATGGGGGAAAAGATGAAGATTGATCCAATGCGGTTGAAGACGGAGCTTGCGAAGAAGAAGCTAACACAGAAAGAGCTTGCAAAAATTATAGGAGAAACAGAAGCATCAGTTAGTAGGTACATGCACGGAAACCGAACCCCGCGCGGGGTTACACTCGCTAAGATCGCGTTGGCGCTCGACACAACACCTGAATATCTTTGCGATATCAACGGACCGGGTTGCTCCGAAACGTTTGCAAGGGTACGGGGGAACATAGCGCAAAATGTATCCGCATGGACAGCAGACCAGAAGCGTGAGCTTTTGCTTTTGCTTGTATCTTGATGAAAGGAAGGAAGAAAATGCAGGAATATCACAAGATAGAAACGCTCTACGCAAGAGATATGGAAGGGTCAAAGAGATTGATTGAAGGAGCGTTCAGAGATGAAGCGGTTAGCTTCCTTGCTAATTGCGTATGGGAGTGGACGGAGAAGGTTGATGGTACAAATATCCGTGTGTTGTGGGATGGACATAAGGTTGAATTTTGCGGAAGAACAGACAAGGCACAGATTCCTGCAAACCTTGTAAATAAGCTGAACGAATACTTTGGTGGAGAAACAAATGCACAGATATTTGAGCAGTTGTTTGGCGAAAAAGAAGTCATTCTGTTTGGCGAGGGATATGGAGCAAAAATACAAAGCGGTGGAGATTATACAGATGGCATAAGTGTTGATTTCATTATGTTTGACACACTGATTGAAGGGATGTATCTGAAACGGAAAAATGTAGAAGAAATTGCTGAAGCGTTTGGAATCAAAGTTGTTCCGATTGTATTGGAAGGAAATATATCCTCTGCTGTTGAGTTTGTAAAAAGTCATCCGATGTCAACGCTTGGGAACAGAAAGCATGAAATGGAAGGTGTTGTAGGCAGACCGGAAGTGGAACTGAAGGATAGGCGAGGAAACCGTCTGATTGTAAAAGTGAAATATAGAGATTTTAAGTGACTTAAAGGCAACAATGACGCAATAAATCGGAGGTGGATCATGAAAGATACAAGGGTTATCGAACTGTTGAGGATTGAACGTGAATGTGTTCGGAGAGGTTTGTCATGCGATAGGGAATGCGGGAACTGTGAGCTTACGCAAGACACAGACGAACTTCTGGAAATGTATGGGACGGCTATTGAACTGATATCTGCATATCATCAACGGATGGAATACGAAGAGGACAGAATAATTTGAAGGCAACAATAAGGAAGGACACGCGGTGAAGTGGGAATGAAATGTTGGGAATGTGAACATTTCAAGATTCAGTATGAACCGATAGGAAAAATCAGCACAGGCATTTGGGATTTCGGCAGAGCGAAATGCACGAAGCATAATTTGGTTGTTGATTTCACGGACCATAGGAAACTGAAAAAACTTAAGTGCATAGAACAGAAGCAGGAAGGTCGGTATGAAGAAGAACAAACTCGCATGCGTTACATGTGAACAGTACGACCAGAACACAGCGAACAAGTATGACCGGATGCGGTGCCTACTGTGCAGCCGGTTTATCTATCTCGAAGAGCATCGGGACACGCCGAAGTGGTGCCCGAAGACCAGGAAGAAACGCCCGGCGCAGGGCGGGGAGGGAGCGCAGCAGTATGAAGCAAATCACCATCAGGTACCCGGACAGCATGAGTGAGCGCGAGGCGGTTGAACGCGCGGAGAACGTGTTCAACCCGCTTCGGCACGACTACAAGGCGAAGACAGAGAAGGGCAAGAAGAATGCCACGGTCCTGCCGTTCGCGGACGGGATGCATGGAAAGTTCTGGCTGGATGTGGTTGGCTACGTTCTTGAGATTTCTGATTAAGGAGGAATGAATATGACACGGGCTGGATACATTACGCACGACCTGCGGCTCGCGGTGAACTTCTGCGACGCGGTCTACGAGGGAAGGAAGAGTTTCGAGATCCGGAGGAACGACAGAGGCTACCAGACAGGCGACCACATCCGGTTCGTCCCGTTCAGACCGGACGCGAAGGATGATGACGAGAAGTACCCGGACCACCCGATCATGTACAACGAGTATGTCATCACCTACATGCTGAACGGATGAGGTCTGGAGAATGGGTACGTCGTGCTCGCGATTGAAAAACTGCTGTAAACGGAGGAACGGCATGATTAACAGTGGCCTGTATACGTCAAACACGGACGAATGGGCAACGCCTCAGGACTTCTTCGATGCGCTGAACGATGAGTTTCACTTCACACTGGATGTATGCGCTACGCCTGAGAATGCGAAATGCGACCGTTACTTCACGCGGGAGCAGGACGGGCTTTCCCAGGACTGGTCTGGCGAGACCGTCTGGTGCAACCCTCCATACGGGAGGAAGATCGCTGACTGGATTCGAAAGTGCTTTGAGCATTCACGTGGGGGGGTACTGCGGTTATGTTAGTCCCTGCGCGAACTGATACCGCATGGTTCCATCAGTATGTTTACGGGTGCGCCGAGATTCGTTTTATTCGTGGGAGACTGCGTTTCGGAGGAAGCGATAACAACGCGCCTTTTCCATCAATGGTTGTTGTGTATAAATAGAACGGAGGAGTGTTATGGGAAGTAATATGCTGCATAGTTTCAAGTTTGAGACAGAAGGAATCGGGACCCGCATTGTTATGGATGGAGAACAACTGCGCGGTGTTTACAAGGCTGATATTTCCTTCACTGTTAATAAACTCCCGATGGTAACGCTTCAGTTTCTGACCAACGACATCGAGGTAGACGTCGAAGACGCGCAAGCAACCGAGAAACTGGGAGGACTTGTATGAAAGAACCGCACAGCGGGCATCGCAGCAGACAGGAACGGAGGTGATGCCACATGATTTTCAAGCCGCACGAGTATCAGCAGGTCGCGATTGACTGGATCGTCAGTCACAGGCAGTGCGCCGTACTGCTTGAAATGGGTTAGGGCCTCGGTAAGACCGTCATCACCCTGACCGCTGTGAAGCGTCTGCTCGACGCTGGCGACGTCCACCGGGTGCTGATCATCGGCCCTCTCAGAGTCTCGCGCGATACATGGCCCGACGAGCTACGGAAGTGGGACCACCTGCAAGGCCTGACCTGCTCCGTGGCGGTCGGCACCCCAAAGGAACGCACCGCCGCCGTGCTGTCCGGCTCTCAGGTGGTCACCCTGGGCCGGGACAGCGTGGACTGGCTTGTGAACAAGAGCGGCCTGCCGTTTAACTTCGACATGATCGTTATCGACGAGCTGAGTAGTTTCAAGGCCTACAACAGCCAGCGCAGCAAGGCTCTGTACCGCGTACAGCCGCTCATGCGGCGAATGGTAGGGCTGACAGGAACGCCCGCCAGCAATGGTTTAATGGACCTGTTCGCTGAGTTCAAGGCGCTGGACGGAGGGCAGCGGTTGGGACGGTACATCACGCGCTTCCGTGAGCAGTACTTCCGCCCGGGCTGGGGGAACGGTACCATCGTGTACAACTACATTCCTCTGCCCGGCGCGGAAGAGGCTATCTACGACAGGATCTCAGACATTACCATCAGTATGAAGGCGCTGGACCATCTGAAGATGCCTGAGCTGATCACGACGATGGCAACCGTCAGGATGGAACCGGACGAGCGCCGGGTGTACCGCCAGATGAAGCAGGATATGTTCCTGGAGCTCCAGGGCGAGGAGATCGACGCGAAGAACGCCGCAACCCTGTCCGGGAAGCTCGCTCAGATCGCGAACGGCGCTGTGTACGGCGAGGACGGGCAGAGTTACGTCAGGGTGCATGACCGCAAACTGGACGCGCTGGAGGACCTTGTGGAGGCCGCGAACGGCAAGCCCGTACTCGTAGCGTACTGGTTCAAACATGACCGCCAGCGCATCCTGGAGCGGTTCCCGCAGGCGCGGGACATAAGAACAAGCGACGATATCCACGACTGGAACGCGAAGAAGATCCAGCTCGCGCTGATCCACCCGGCGTCCGCCGGGCACGGGCTGAACCTGCAGCAGGGCGGGAACACGCTGATCTGGTTCGGCCTGACCTGGAGCCTGGAGCTGTACCAGCAGACCTGCGCGAGGCTGTGGCGGCAGGGGCAGAGCGAGCAGACGGTGGTTATCTGCCACATCGTGACGGCAGGGACAATAGATGAGAAGGTTATGGCTGCGCTGGAGAGCAAGGACGCGACTCAGACGGCGCTGATCAACGCTGTGAAGGCAGAAATGAAAGGGGGATGAACAATGCCAATAAAGATCGACAGAAGGGACCTTGGAGAAGGGAAAGACTTCAAACTTCTTCTGGCTGGGGCACCAAAGCGGGAAGAACAGAAGCTCAAGGCCTATTATATTATGGACGACGAGAGCAAGTCGCTTTGTGAGAAGGTCGCAGCGGCTGAGATGCTGATGGAAGCGTGGTACTGGCGGAGCGCGCAGGCGAACCACCCGCTGTTCTTCGACTATGTAGCCATGCTTCTGAACCAGGAAGAGGCGAAGGATAAGTTCGCGCCGGATGTGTACAAGGCGCTCGTTAAGAAGTACGGCAAGATGAAGGGCATACCAAAGGGATCCTATTACTCACCGAAACTTGATGAAACGGCGGTGCGCGATAAATGGCGGAGCAAGACGAAGTAGTTGTCAACCTTACAGAGCAGGACGGCACGGTTGTAACCTTTACCGCAGACGATTTTACAGGCACCGTCAGGCCGTATGAGTATCTCGCTCAGATCCAGGACACGCTGAACCGCGCCGTCATGACGAGCAAGTTCAAGAAAATCGCGCGCTCGAACGGGATCGACGCGAGAACGTTCGACATGCTTCTGCGCGAGGCGGAGAAGAAGGCTGACCAGCAGGCCCAGGAAGACGCGACGCGCCAGGTGACGAACTTCACCGGCCTGAAGAAGCAGATGACCTGCACGGGCTACTACTGCAACGACAAGGGCATCTACAGGGAAGGCCCCTACGGTCCGATCAGGATTATCCCGCACCCGCTCCTGCCAACGAAGCGCATCACGAACATCGAGACGAAGGAGCTGAAGATGGAGCTGGCGTTCCGCAGGGGCCGGGAGGACTGGGAGCATGTCGTGGTACCCCGTGAGCAGATCGCGTCCGCGCAGAAAATCATCGCTCTCTCCGGGCGGAACATAGCCGTCAACTCTGAGAACGCGAAGGAAGTCGTGCGCTACATCGCGGAGATCGAGAACGACAACTACGACGACCTGGAGAAGGGCTACTCCATCTCCCGCATGGGTTGGCTCCCGGACGGTCAGTTCATGCCGTACACGGCTGACGTGTCCTTCGACGGTGAGAGCGCGGAGTACCGGAAGATCTACGACGACCTGACCGTCCCGAAGGGAGACGAGCAGGTCTGGATGGGCATCGCGGAAGAGGCGCGCCGGGGCGACTCCGTCCCGAACAGGATCCTGCTGGCAGCGAGCTTCGCCGCGCCGCTCGTGAAGCTCATCAACTCGCCCAGTTTCCTCGTGCACTTCTGGGGGGACCCTGGCTGCGGCAAGACCGTCGGCCTGATGCTTGGCGCGAGCGTGTGGGGCTACCCTGAGCTTGGCGGGTTTGCGAAGACGTTCTACTGCACGAAGACCAGCAACGAGATTATGGCATCGTTCTGCTGCAACCTGCCCGTCTTCCTGGATGACCTGAAGATCGCTGAGAGCGCAAGCCAGAAGGATAAGAAGAACTTCGACGACGTTATCTACATGCTGTGCGCCGGAGGCAACAAGAACCGCGCCACTGTGAACGCGGACCTGAAGTACCAGCGCAAGTGGGCGACCTGCACGATCTCGAACAGTGAAGCGCCGATCCTCCAGGAAGACTCAGCCGGAGGCGCTGACATCCGCACGATTGAAGTCAACTTCAAAGACACAAAGTTCTTCAGCTCCGATGACCGCGCCCGGGAGATCTCCGGCATCCTGAAGCAGAACTATGGTTTCGTCGGACGGAAGTACATCGAGCAGCTCCGGAAGATGTCGCCTGAGGATCTGAAGAAATCGCACGACAGGTACAAGAAGCTGCTCCCACCGTCCGATGAGGTGGACTCGAAACTTACAGTCGCCGCCGCCGTCATCCTGCTGGCTGACAAGATCGCAACGGACTGCATCTTCAAGGACGGCAGGAACCTGCAGCCGGATGAAATCGCCGAGTTCCTGACAAGGAAGTCAGAGTCAAACGAGAGCGCCCGCAACTATCGCGCCCTGCTCGAATGGGTGAACATCAACAAGGCCCGCTTCGATCCGTCCAGCGATAACAAGGGCGAGTTCTACGGCATTATCGAGAACGGCATCCTCTACACGTTCGGAAGGGTCCTGAAAAAGGCGCTGGATGGCAAGTCGATTAAACCGTTCCTATTCTGGGCGAAGAAGAACAACAAACTGATATTCGACGATGACAAACAGCGCTACCAGACCCAGAAAACACTCGTGTCTGGTGAACCAAAGAAATGGTGCTACGCGATCATCCTGGAAGACGCGCTGGATTTCGCGCCGGAAGGATCGAAAGTGCTCGGGAAAGGAGAGTTACCAGATGACAGACCGTTCTAAATTTCGCGCCGGTTATCCACGCTGTCCACCGCTGAAAATGGTTCTGGGGAAATGAAAATCCTTATAAATCAAGGCTTAGAGGGTCCATTTCCCCACTAATCCACTTTTTCACGAAAAAAACATAAGTGCTATATAGAGAAAAAATATTTTTTTAAGAGAGAAATATTTTTATCTCGCGCGTAAGACAAAAAAGTGGTGGGGAACGTGGTGAAACGGGGAAAACGTAGTAAAATCAACGGGTGTAGATATATACTATTTCCCCATATATATATTATTTAGTGGGGAAATATATATATTATAGCTATACGTTCCCCCAGATTCCGCACGGAAGGGAGGTTTTCGCACGATGACAATACCGTACAGGGAATACGTCAACTACATGCTCCGCGTGTATTTCGCACGGGGACGGACAAACAGGACCAGGGCGGACAGCCTCAATCAAAGCGCCTGCGAGAAGATTTTGCGCGAGATGAGAGATGAGGAGGTCGAGCTGCTGAAGGTCGTTTACAGACGCGCTGACAGCAATAACGTAGGATCCGCTGTCAGATTCTGCGCTGATCAGACGGGCGAGCAGGTTCAGACGGTCTGGAATCTCGTTAACCTGACAGCAAAAAATATCGCGCGGGAAAGAGGGCTGATATGAGCAGAGGCGAACAGGGCTGTCAGGGTGCGGTCAGAGGTTTTCGCACGGAAGCGGGTTTTCGCACGGAGCAGGGACAAATCGCACGGGATAGTGTAGAATTTGCGCGGATGGAATATTTCGCGCGGAAGGAGGGGCAGGAATGGGTCACAGGAAGGGTGATCCCAGACCGGACAGTGAAGTACAGGCGACTCCGGATGAGATACAAAGAGCAATCAGGTTCCAGCGCATACTGGATGAACAACCTGTTATTGATAGAACTGATGATGTGGCAATCAGTGAACGGTACATGTGGTACCTGGGAGTGTGCGAGGAACACTGCATAAAGCCAACTGTGGAAGGGCTGGCCTCATCGATGGGCGTTGATAGGGTCACGCTGAGGCGGTGGAAGGACGGAGAGGTGAAGAGTGTCCCTGAGTCAGTACGACTCATTCTAAAAAGAGCGTGGGCGGGGCTAAACAACCTGCTGATAATGTACACTAACGAGGGAAAACTCAATCCAATTCCGGCTATCGTGCAGTTGAAGAACAACTTCGGTTATAAGGATCAAACTGAAACTGTCGTGATTAAAAAAGACCCGTATGATTCCAGCAGCCTGGAAGAAATCGCACGAAGGTACCTGTACGGTATGGCCCCTGGTCTGGCTGCTCCGCCAGAAATCGCGCCGGAAAACAAGCCCCTGATCGAAACTGTCGTGATTGATCAAACCGGCACGGTCGAATAATTTTGCACGGGCGGCGTAAATAGCTCCAGAAACGCCAGAAATCGCGCGCAGAACGCGAGAAGCCGCACGGACGGAGAAATACCCGCTTGAGCATGGAACGCACGAGAGGGGCCTTTCCGGGGCAAAGAAGGCATATCGGGCCGAAAAATTCCGCACGGGCGGAGGAAATCGCGCGGAGAAATCGCGCGGAGGAACCGGGACCGGAAAATTGCGCGGACGGTGCCGACGGGATCCGCAAAAAATCGCGCGGACGGTCCATCCCAGGCGAATTTTCGCGCGGAGGAAATGAAAAACCCGCTCCAGATCGGAGCGGGCTTTTTGCGCGGGGATTTTGCGCGGGTCAATCGATGGGCTCCGCGTCGGGCTTGTGTACGATGATTTCACGCCCGTCGGGAACGGTCACCATGCCGGCAGCGGTGATCACTTCACAATCTTCAGCCCTGTAAACGGCGGGGATATGCCAGCCCTGCCAATTGTCCCACAGCTCCTTGTTCCGCGCGGCGATGATTTTTGCGCCTCTGATAGAGTCGCTTTCGCCCTTCCAGGCCTGCTCATACTGACCGCCGATCACCTGATACTTTTTCATGATTTTTACTCCTTCCTGATTTTCAGATTCTGCGCGGGGATTTGCAATATCCGCACGGATAAGGGATTTTATATAGCCTTGCTTATTCGGGACAGAGTCGAGTTTTTCGAGAATGTCCGCGTCATATTGCAGGGAAAACTTGAATTTAATTTGCCTTGTGTTTTCTTTGTCATATTGGAGACTATATTCTTGTTTTTTTGTGTTCACTTGCGCGTTCCTCCTCTTCAAATGATGTGTACATGATACCATTATTTCGCGCCTGGGGCAAGCCTTCCGGGATCTGAAAAACCGTATATTCATACGCGCAGCATGCATAAAACACGCGCGGGATAGCTGAAAAACTGCTGGCAAGTAAAATCTGGCAAGGAATATATACCAGGATCGACAGAAACCACCGTTTCAACTATTCGCTAAACTACTGTTTTCGGAATAGTTGCCGGAATTCCTGCTTTCCTTCCGCTTGTCTCGTACCAGAAAAGACAAGCGGAAGGAGAACGGGGAAGGAATCAGAACCGGATAGCAGAGAGGAAAAGCGCGGAAAATTCCCCGTCTTTCCGCTTTGCTTCTTGCTTTGCGGCTCTCTGTATAGCTTTGTTCATGCGATCACGCGCTTGTTTGCTTTTCTGTACTTCTGCAAGCAGTTTTTCCATGCTTTCCGTGTTCGTGTTTTTGCTTTTCATCGCTTTCAAGCCTCGCTTTCTGATTCTTTGCGGGAAGGGAAGAATGTTTTTCCCTTCCCGCGTTTTTGTGATCATTGATTGTTTACAATCTCGCAAAGTTTTGTGTAAAGAGGATCTTTTTCCGAATTATACGCTGTGCTATGCTCGAGGAACAATACATAATCATATGTTGCACAAATCCCGCAACGCTCGCAATGCTGGTTCTTGTCAATCCCGCATTTGCAAATATAAACGCGCTTTCCCATGGAAAGAAGTGTATAATACGCGTTTATGATGTATTCGCAATGTCCGAAATTTACGCCCACGGAAGGAATCACGGACTTTACAATATTTGCATTTTTCAGGCCGTCAAAAAGGCCTTCGAAGCGCTTCATTTTCGTATACGTCCAGAACCGAAAAGCATTATGCTTTTCAGCGATCACGCGCCACATAGCCGCGTATTTTTCCGGATAGCGCGTGTTGAAATCGCCGGCCGCGTGTATACGGACTTCGCCGCGTCCGATTGCCTCGAGCTGTGCACAAATTGCATTGATCACAAAGTCCGGGAAAGTGTTCACGAGATACGTGTTAATCGCGAGTGAATCGCAAACATTCTTCATCTTATAGAATCCAGCCCGTGCATAGCAACCGACACAGTCACAAACACAGGTGCCGAAAACAGTAACTTTTTCCCCGTTTATGATCAAACTATATTCGCGGGTTCCCGGAAGGATGGACCATGTATAAACGGCCTTCCCCGTTTTACTGTTTCCTTCCTTCAGCAGTTCCGGGATCCATCCAATAGGGGAAAGAATTTTCCCGGCCTTGTATTGGATCCCATGGCCTGAATAAATCGCTTTCTTGCTTTTCATTGCTTTCTTTTCCTCTCTTTCTGGTTTATTACACAACCCCGCCCATGAAATCGGACAGAATCATTTTTGCGGTTTCTTCCCGCGTCGCTTTGCTGAATGCGATATAATACGGAACGGCACAAAACGCGGAGGAATACCGTTTTGCGGCAAACGTCGCGACATGTTCAAACGCGATCACGGCTTTTTCCTTGTCGAACGTTCCGCGGGCAATTTTCCGATCCATGTTTTTTGTGGTGGGTTTATACGCGTTTTCATAAGTATTGAAGTCATTCATTGCGAAAAGATACAATTCATTTGCGGCTTCCATGTCAATCCTTCTTTTCATGTTTCATGTCCCCCGTTCATTTATTCGGAAGGGAATTCCCTTCACTGTGTACACATTATATCAAAGAAATGTGTCTGTGTACACATCAAAACAAAACCGAAAAGGACAAAACACAATATATAGTGTATACAACAACAAAAACGATCAAAAAACACTATATATTGAAAAAAATAAATTTGATTTTATTAAAATTCATGAATTCTGTACCGAAAAGTACAAAAACAAAGCGGAAAAAGCGCTTTCCTGCTTTTCTGTTTTTGTGGGCCGTCGTTTTGTCCAGGCAAATTTTACGATCAAATAAAAGTCTACCAGGATGCTAGACAAAAACGGGACCCTGATAAAAGTATAGTAAAACAGTAGACAAAAAAGCCTGGCAAGTTTGCGGCTTTTTGTGGTGGGCGACTTCCGGAAGGATCGGAAAAAGTCTAGCGGAATAGTAGACATTGCGGCAAAGCCCCGTCAGTGACGGGGCGCTGATGGGGCGACTATGAAAAGAGTAAAGAAGTGATTTTAATATACCCCATGGGGGAAAGTGACAGCCCAACTAAAATCGGAATAAGTTAACCCAAGACTCCAGCGTCCAAAAGGCCCCATCTCCCTGCACCATGCTCCTCCAAAATTCCCAAAAAAACAAAAAGACCCCTTGCCCGACCCGCCCCTCCCGTGCTAAAATCCTCTCAACCGCACTGCATAGCCCTGTCCGGCCTGGCAACCGACCCAAGAAGTGCATACACTGACAGCAAACGAATGGAGGTACGACACTATGAAGAAGTTAACCGCCCTGTTTCTGGCTATTCTGATCGCGATGTTGCTGATTGCCCCATCACTGGCTGACGAAGCGGAAGACACGCTGTTCGGAATGATTGAGGAACTGATTGAACCAAGCAAATCAATAAGGAAGCGGAGTGAATACCTGCCGAAACTGTACTGGGCATACATGCTATGCGTGTCGTATCGGGGGCTGTCTAACGCGTCCACGCTTGCGCGGGAGTTAATGGGCGAGGAGCTTGCGATTGGAACGGAGAAGAGCTACCTCGAGATCCCGACGCTGATTACGAACAGTTATAAGGGGTATCTGAACGGGGAGAACGACGGGAGAGATGTTGTGACCGCTATAGAGATGTACTGTCAGGCGTACAGGGAAACGCACAGCAAGTAATCCGTACGAACCAACGCGCGTGGTCTCAGGGCCGCGCGTTTTTTGTTTGCCTTGGGACAAAACTATCCTGATAGCATAGAATAATCCTGAGGAACCTGACAGGAGGGGGATCGGATGGACAACGCGCAGTTTGAGCGGACGCTGGCGAAGGTAAACGAGGCTATCGAGGACCGCCCGCACGACCCGGGGCCGTACGCTGACCTGCTGAGTCTGTACAAAGCGGAGGCAGACGCTGCTGACAGTGCGGAGGTGCACAGGGCAAACAGGGCGCTGCGGGACAGGATCGTGCAGGTAACGGGTGAGCTGATCGCAGAGGGGAAGTACGGGCCCGTGGAGCGGTTCAACATCCAGTACAGGCGGAGTCTGCTGATCGACGCGAGGGTGGACTTCGACGCGTATATGCTGTACATCGAGAGCGACCGGGAGCCGGAGAAGCGGTTCTGGCTGCCGAGGCGGGGGATCCTGAGGCCGGTAGCGGACGAGATGGTGAAACTGGTGGACGGGGACCTGAGGCGGCTGTGTCTGAGCCTACCGCCGGGAACCGGAAAGACGTCGCTGGCGATCTTTTTCCTGACGTGGATCGGGGGGAGGTGGCCCGACGAGTACAGCGTAGTGTTCAGCCATGACGGGGACATACTGAAGGGGATGTACGGCGAGGTACTGCGGATCCTGAACCCGGAGGGGGAGTATCTGTGGCGGGACGTGTTCCCGGAGGTACCGCTGGTGAGCACGAACGCGAAGGACATGCGAATCGACCTGGGGCACGGGAGCCGGTTCGAGACGGTACAGTTCGCGAGCGTGGGGAGCGACAACGCAGGTAAGGTGCGGGCGAGCAAGCTGATGTACTGCGACGACCTTGTAGGCAGCATCGAGCAGGCGATGAGCAAGGAGCGGCTGGACAAACTGTGGACGCAGTACACGACGGACATCCAGCAGCGCGGGACGGGGGACTACAGGGAGCTGCACATCGCGACCCGGTGGAGCGTATGGGACGTTATAGGCAGGCTGGAGCGGGACGAGCAGGACAGGCCGACGGGCAGGGCACGGTTCATCGCGGTGCCGGCGATGGACGAGAAGGACGAGAGCAACTTTGACTACCCGATGATTGCGAACAAGTTCACGACAGAGCGGTACCGGCGGCTGCGGGAGAGCATGGACGACGTGAACTGGCGGGCGCTGTACATGAACCAGCCGATAGAGAGGGAAGGGGTGCTGTATCACGAGGACGATCTCAGGCGGTTCTTTGAGCTTCCGAACGACCCTCCGGACGGCATCGTGGCTGTGTGCGACACGAAAGCAAAGGGGAAGGACTACGCGTTCATGCCGATCATGTACCTGTACGGGAACGACTGCTACATCGCTGACTGCGTATGCGACAACGGGGATCCTCAGATCGTGGAGGAGCGGCTGGCGGTCATGCTGGTCAAGCACAAGGTGAAGATCGCGCAGTTCGAGAGCAACAGCGCTGGCTGGCACATCGCGGAGAAGGTACAGAACCGGGTGAAGGAGCTGGGCGGGTTCACGAAGATCACGACGGTTCCGACAACGCAGAACAAAGAGACGAAGATCGTGACAAACTCCCCGGCTGTCAAGGAGCGGTGCCTGTTCCTTGACGCGAGTATGTACCGGCGCAATGAGGACTACAAGCGGATGATGACGATGCTGCTGGGGTACAGCATGACATCGAAGAACGCGCACGACGACGTTCCTGACGGGTTGAGCATGGCTGTGATATTCCTGGAGAACATGGGCGGCGGGACTGTGACGGCGTTCAGAAGACCGTTCTGACAGGTGGTGGTTGAGATGGTGACGGACATCCTGATGGTAATCCTGTGGTGCTTCGCGGTGTACGTGTGCGGGAACGAGGACTTCCGGGATGTAAAGGACCGGGAGCGGGGCGCTGAGGTGAGGCTGAAATGATGCAAAGTAATGCCAAGTGATGACAAAGTTGCGGCGGAACCGGGGGCTGACCGGGTCTGACCGCAGAAAAGCGGGCAAGTTTGTCCGTGGGAATAATTAACGGCACGGACAGGGCAGGGGGCTGTCCATATAATGTAGGCATGGGGTTCAGCGGAGTAAACGGCGGAACACACTCCCCGCCGCGCGCTTCGTAAGGCCATGGGTTATCCGCAGGTTTGTGGGAGCCTGCGGGGCTGCGGTGTGTCGGGAGTGGTGACCCGATGGACGGCACGTTTTCCTCCTCATTGTCGGGCTGCGCGGAGATTCAGCCACTCCGCACAGTTCCGGAGAAAGTTCAACCGCGCTCTGGTTGGCTGTGACAGCAACCTGGGGCGCGGTTTTTTAGCATATCAGCACCGGGAAGAGAGGCGATGGAGCATGGGCGAGGTAGCGGACATCACGCTGGTACGCGGGCAGACGGGACCGCGACAGAACCTGTTCGGGCGGCGGATGATTAAACTGCCGTACAGGAAGATTGACGGAAGTAACATCCGGGAAGCGATAGGTCAGGCGATGGCGGTCCACATGCAGAACGCCAACGAGATCCGGTACCTGTGGGACTACTACAGGGGCAAGCAGCCCATTCTCCTGAGGGTAAAGGAGATTCGCCCGGAGATTAACAACCGGATCGTGGTGAACGTCGCCAATGAGATCGTGAGCTTCAATGTTGGATACAGGGTTGGCGAACCTGTGATGTACGTCGGGCGGAACAACAACCCGGGCGTACCGGAGGGCATCGTCGCGCTGAACGACTACATGTTCGCGGAGGACAAGGCCAGTCAGGACCAGGAGATGGTGGAGTGGCAGTCGATCTGCGGGACGAGCTACCGCATGGTGCTGCCGGACGAGGGCGAAGAGGACGAGAGTCCCTTCGAGATGTACACGCTGGACCCGAGGCACACGTTCGTGGCGTACAGCACGTACCTTGGGAATGAGCCGATTCTGGGCGGGACGTACTTCAAGACGAAGGACGGGTACGTGGTGGACGTGTACACGGACAGCGAGGCGTACACCATCCGGGGCAAGGTCGGGGACATCCTGAACGGACGCGGAGAGGTGATGCACTCAGAGCCTCATCTTCTGGGAATGATACCGATCTTCGAGTATCCGGCGAACCGGGCAAGAATCGGGAGTTTCGAGATCGTGCTCGGGCTTCTGGACGCGCTAAACAACGTGACCAGCAACAGGCTGGACGCCATCGAGCAGACGGTGCAGAGTTTCCTGAAGTTCGTGAACTGCTCGATAGACCGGGAGACGATGGAGCAGGTGCGGGAGCTGGGCGCGATCATGATCAAGAGCGTTCAGGGCCAGAACGCGGATGTGGACACGGTCAAGAGCGATCTGGACCAGACGCAGACGCAGACGCTGAAAAACGATCTGTACCAGACCATCCTGACAATCTGCGGGATCCCGAACCGGAACGGCGGGACGAGCACCAGCGACACGGGCAGCGCGGTTATCTTCCGGGACGGCTGGGAGACGGCGGAGAGCCGGGCGAAGGACTTCGAGCACATGTTCAAGCGCAGCGAGCGGCGGATGCTGAAGCTGGTGCTGCGGATCTGCGGAGAGCTGACCGGACTGGGGCTGAAGCAGAGCGACATCGACATGAAGTTCACGCGGCGCAACTACGAGAACATTCAGAGCAAGAGCCAGGTACTGACCGGCATGCTGGCGAACGGGCATATCCACCCGAAACTGGCGTTCGAGCACTGCGGCATGTTCTCCGACCCGGAGAGCGCCTACGAGATGAGCGAGCAGTACTACAACGAGCAGATGGAGAAATGGTCGCCTGAGGAGGTAGACGAGGGTGGCAACGCAGGAGGAGCTTTACAAGCGATATGACGCCTTCGTCGAGACTGCCAGACGCCGGATACGGCAGGAGTTCAACCGGATCACGCTGGCCCCGTTCGACAAACTGAACGTCATCCAGGCGGGCGAACTGACCGAGTCCATCTGGCGAAGGGTGGACAGGGCGAACCGGAGAGCCTACGCGGAGCTGTGCGAGTGGGTGTACGAGTGGGTGTACGTGCAGTACGGAGCGGAGGCACCGCGTAAGGACTGGACGGAGATCGTGGACAGGTGGCTGAAGGGGTACGACCCGGTCACCCGGTACGTGTACGAGAGCGAGCTGGAGCGCAAGCGGCTGCGTCTGGTCGAGGGGATCCTGACAGCGAGAGAGACGCAGGACAGGACGATGCTGGAGGATGTGGCGCGGTCGGCGGCAAGCCTGCTGCTGACCCAGAGCACACAGGTCGGACTGGACATTATGGGCGCGGTTCAGATGGAGGCGTACACGGAGGTTCTGGAGGCTGTCCGGAGAGAAGAGGGCGAGCAGCCGGAGCGGGTACAGGAGATCTCTGAGCTGATACGGTACAACGCCTGCGACGACAGCAAGACCTGCGGGGAGTGCAGGGATGACGACGGGAAGGTGTTCCGCGTCAGCGAAGCACCGAGGATTCCGAGACACTACAGATGCCGGTGCTGGTACACGAGGGCATGAGGTCGCAACAGCCGGAGACGGCTGATGAGATACGTCAGGGAAGACGTTAATCGCATCATGGTCAGGACAAGACCAAAAAACAGAACGTACGGCAGAGGGAACTGCCTGAACAAACGCAGGAGGGCAATATGATACTGAGCGAACTGTTGGGAGACGCGTGGAAGGAAGGCATGACGCTGGAGGAGGTCAACGACGCGCTGAAGGACATCAGCCTGCCGGAGGACAGGAGCGCGGAGATTGAGAAACTCCGGAAGAGCCTGACGGACAGCAACTCGGAAGCGGCGGACTGGAAACGGAAGTTCCGGGAAACCCAGGACGCGGAGAAACGCAAGGCGGACGAAGAAGCGGAAAACGTCCGGAAACTCCAGGAGGAACTGGAGAGCCTTCGGAGGGAGAACACGATTGCCGGATACAAGAACTCCTATCTGGGGATGGGATACAGCGAGAAGGACGCCCAGGAAGTGGCGAACGCGCTGGCGGACGGCAATGTCAAGACCGTGCTCGAGATCCAGAAGCGGCACCAGGAGACTCTGACGGAGAAGATCCGGAAGGAACTGCTGAAGGACACGCACAGACCCGGCGGAGGCGGCAACGAGGACGACGGGGACAGCGCGGAGAAAGCCAACGTGAAGCTGGCGCAGGAGATGGCAAAGGCGAACACCGAGGGAGCCAAACAGTTCGAATCGGTTATGAGCCACTATCTGAAGTGAGAAAGGAGAGAGAACCATGAAGTTCCAGAACAAGACGCTGGCTGGCGGAGTCGAGATTCTTGCCAGCAAAGACTTTAACGCGATTCCGATCGAGGTCGCGGCACCCGACGGCGGCACCACCACCGTGGTGAAGGCCGGTACGCCTCTGACCGACGCGGGCGCGAGCACCACCGGAAGCGGAGCGGTCGGCATCCTGCTGTACGATGTGGACACCGCGGCGGACCCGAACGGGGCCGCAGTTGTCCAGGGCATCATTGACAGCACCAAGGCTCAGAGCCACAGCGGCGTGACCTATGTGAGCGCGCTGTACGAAGCTCTGCCCGGCATCGTGTTCCGCACCAACATCGGCGTACAGGGCGCGACCGGGGCCACCGGAGCGACCGGCGCGACCGGCGAAACGACCTGATAGCGGGGGACGCGGCGGATGAACATCGTATACGCCATGACGCACCATGTGTACTTCTGGGCCCTGCCTTCGATCCGATCGCTGGCGGAGCATAATCCTGAGGCGCGGGTATTCATCCTGGCGGAGGACGATGAGCTGCCGTTCGGACTCCCGATGCCCGCCGAGGTCATCAACGTAACGGGGCAGACATGGTTCCCGAAGGACGGAGTCAACTACAACAACGACTTCAAGTACATCAACCTGCTGAAGGTCCGGTACCCGTCCATCCTGCCGGTGGAGAAGGTGATCCATCTGGACATTGACACCATCGTGTGCGACAGCCTGAAGGGGCTGTGGGAAACAGACCTGACCGGGAGATGGCTCGGCGCGGTACCGGAGAAACAGACATGGTACAGGCCGTTCGGGGACGCTCCCTACTACAACATGGGCGTGGCGGTACTTAACCTGGAGCAGATGCGAAGGGACAGGATCGAGCAGCCCATGCAGGACTACCTGAACACCGTGCCGCAGCCTTTCGCGGACCAGGACGCGTGGAACCGATACGCGACGAAGGACACGGCGGTTCCGGTGGACGTCCGGTGGAACGAAAGCGCTCCTACGGGGTTCACGGACAACCCCGGCATCGTACATTACTGCGGGAACAGGAACTGGTTTACGGACCGGAACATGTACCGCGTGGAGTACCTGAACAGGTACCGGGAAGGATGAACCTATGAAGATTCTCGTAGCCGTACCGACCTTTGAAACCATCTACCCGGATACTTACAGAAGCATCTGGGACCTGGACAGGGGCGGGCATGAGGTGCTGTTCGACTCCGTACGGGGTTATGACGTCGCCACCGCGCGGAACAGATGCGCTCAGAAGGCGCTGGACTGCGGCGCGGACTATGTGCTGATGGTGGACAACGACGTGGTGCTTCCGAAAGACGCTTTGACGCTGATGCTGGAAGACCCGGAACCGATCTGCCTCGGCTATTACGCGCACAGAGGCAACGACAACCTGTACAACGGACGGACCTGCCTGTGCAAACTGAAGGACGGGGACGGCAACCCGTACTACCACTACCCGCTGGAGTCCGAGTACACGGCGGCGGAGATGGAGGCCATGAAGGCGAAGGGCGTCAGGAAGTTCCAGATTCACGGCGGCGGCATGGGATGCGCGCTGATCGCGACGGAGGTCTTCCGGAAGGTACCGTATCCATGGTACGACTGGGTGAACTACGGGGACAAGAACAGGGGCATGCTGAGTGAGGACCTGTACTTCTGCGAACTGGCGAGATGCTCCGAGTACAAGATTATGGGCGACGCCAGAGTCGCATGCGGGCACCTGCTGAGACACGTGCAGTGGCCCGTGCCGATGGAAATAAAATAAAGACGCCCGGCTGAGAGGCCGGACGTCAGAGGAAAGGAGACAGAAATATGGATTTCATGAGCTTTTTCACGCCGGAAGCGTTGGCGGTTCACTACACCGAGACTGCGAGCAACCGGATTCCCTACATGGGAGAAGGGCTGTTCCCCGCGAAGAAGAAAGCCGGACTTGACCTCGCGTGGATTAAGGGCAGCAAGGGCCTGCCGATTTCCCTGATGCCCAGCGCGTTTGACGCCCAGGCGACCTACCGCGACCGGATCGGCGTCAGCAAGCTGGAGACTGAGATGCCTTTCTTCCGGGAGGGCTTCAAGATCAAGGAAAAGGACCGTCAGGATATCCTGCGCGCGCTGGACAGCAACGACAAGTACGCCCAGAGCATCATCGCCAGGATCTTCGACGACGCGGACCAGCTGGTCGAAGGCGCGCTGGTTGTCGGCGAGCGGATGCGGATGCAGCTCCTGTTCCCGGAGAACGGCAACTGCGGCATCGTCATCAAGGCGAACGGCGTGGACTACACCTACAACTACGACCCGACCGGCGCGTGGAAGGAAACCAACTACTTCACCCTGACAGGCGACGACAAGTGGGACGCTCCCAGCACCGCTCATCCCTTCGATGACGTGGAGACTGTGAAGAATACCATCGCGGAGCGCACCGGCGTCACCCCCGCCATGCTGCTGATGAACAACGCCACGTACCTGAAACTGACGAAGATCAACGACGTCAAGAACCGGTACATGACCATCACAGGCGCGGCCCTGGGCTACCTGACCCCCGCTGAACTGCGGAAGGTGTTCGAGGATACCTCCGAGATGCGGATCGGCGTGTACAACAAGCAGTACAAGGACGAGGGCGGCGTCGCTCACAAGTTCGTCCCGGACGGCTACGTCGCGGTGATCCCCGCCGGCGCGCTGGGCAACACCTGGTACGGCACCACGCCTGAGGAAGCGGACGGAACCAACACCACGCTGGTCAACACCGGCGTCAGCCTGACTACCGTCAAGATCGACCACCCCGTGAACACAAACATTATCGCGAGCGAGATCGTCCTGCCCAGCTATGAGCAGATGGACAACGTCGCGCTGATGAAGGTGTATTAAGGGGCGGTGACCGGGATGAAGGTCAGAGCGAAAGTATGGCTCAAGCGCGGGGGAGACTGGGTACGCCCCGGCACCGAGTTCGAAGCGGAAGAGCAGGACGCACAGCATATGGTCCTGACGGGCAGCGCGGAACCCTGCGAGGCTCCGCAGCCCGCCGCTCCGGAGGAGGCTCCGCGGGAAGAGCCGAAAAGAACCGCGAAGCGGAGCAGGAAGAGGTAAGGAAGGAGGCGGCTGCATGGAGCTGCAGGCGAAGATTGCGACTGTGCAGGCAATGAGCAAAGGAGCAAAAAAACTTGGAGTCGATGAGATCGCCGCCTACCTTGCCATGGCGGAAAGCGCCATCCTGAACCGCGTAAGTCCGTTCAAGGCGCTGGACTTTCTGCCCGCCCGGTATGAGTACGCCCAGATCCGCATCGCCGTTTACAACATCAACAAACGCGGCGCGGAGGGCGAAACGAAGCACATCGAGGTGGGCACGGAACGGGACTACTCCAGCGCGGACATTCCGGACGATCTCCTGAGTGAGCTTGTACCCATGTGCGGCGTACCGATGTAAGGGGGTGAGTTGATTGGTTCCTATGGCAATCAACGAAACCACCATCTGGTACAGCAACCTGGTGCGGGGCGAGAAGGTCCCGATCCTGGACGAGCATGGGCTGAAGACCGGCGACTTCATGATGAAGTACACCGACCCGGTTCCGATTGACGTGGCCCTGAGTGAGAGCATCGGGTTGAATAACCTGACGGCGCAGGGCGTCGCGGAGCTGAGAAGCTACGGCGTCACGACGAACTACACGCACAGGATGATTACCGATGACATGGACTGCCCGATTGATGAGGAAAGCATCATCTGGCACGAACGGGATCCCGGCGACAATCCGTACGACGTTCCGTACAACTTCAAGGTTGTCCGGGCCAGCAAGACGCTGAACTACAAGATGTACTACCTCCGGCTGGTGGATACGGACGGGGAGGGGTGGATTGAGCATGAAGATCTCAATGAGCCTTGACCCGGCCTCCATCGCGGCGGCATTGAACAGACTGGAGGTTTACCGGGAGCGGCTGGAAGCGGCCCCGGATGAGATTGACAGGCGACTGAGCGAGATCGCGGCGGAAACCGCTGAAGCCTACTACAGCCCAAGCGTGACTGTAACGGCGGAGGAGCACGGGGTCCGGGCGAGCGGCGACGACGTTGTCTTCCAGGAGTTCGGAGCCGGAGCGAGAATCAGCGACCCGTACCCCGGCGGGTCCGACGTGTCCATCGAGATCCGACGCGGCGCTTACTCCGACCTTGTAGGCGGCGAGTACGCGCAGAGCGGATACGAAGCATGGCACTACGGAGGCAGGGAGTTCCGGTACGTCACACCGAGGAACGCCCTGTTTTACGGGATGGAAGCGGCGAGAGAAAAGGCGGCGGAGGTCAGCAGGGAGGTGATCCGTGGGTGATTGACATCGAGAACTACGTGATTACTCAGCTGACGAACGCGATACAGGCGGTCTACCCGACAGCGGAGATCTACGGCGACTACATTGAGGAGCTGGCTGCCTTCCCGGCGGTCACCGTCAACGAGATCGCCAGCGAGACTCTGAGAAGGATGCAGGACGAGGAACCCGTCGAGCACTACGCGAGAGTGACGTACGAGGTCAACATCTACTGCAATGACCGAATCGGGAAGAAGGAGAAGGCCAAGGCGATTCTGGACATCGTGGACGGCGTCATGTTCCCGATGAAGTTCGTGAAGGGCCCGACCAGACGCCTTCCCGCCGTGGACCACTCCCGGACGGTGTACAGGCTGTACGCCCGGTACACCGTGATTGTGGACGAAGGAACCGTGGAGACGACGAACGACGGGGAGAAGATCGTCTACCACACTTACAGACACTGACAGAGAAACGGAAAGGAGTAATGAGATATGGCACTTGAACTGTCTTCTGCCGGAGCGTATATCATGTACGCCGTAGAAACCACCGCCGGGACGAAACCCGCGTCTTTTACCAACGTGATCAGCAACGTCAAGACCATCGGCGCGCTGGACGCTGATCCCGCCACCTATGACGTGACCGACCTGAGCGATATGGAGTTTAAGCGCAGCATCCCCGGCCTGAAGGACATCGGCGGCGACGTGCCGCTGACCGCCAACCTGACGGAGGCCTTCATGACCGCGTGGGCCACGCTTGTGAGCGCTGCGGAGACTGGCGCGTCGGCTGGGAAGAGCACCTGGTTCGAAGTCGTGATTCCGAAACTGACCAAGGGCTTCTTCTTCAAGGGCGTACCGGTTGCTCTGGGCCTGAACGAGATCGCGACCGACTCCGCGCTGGAGTGCACCGCGCACATCGTTCCGAACCAGATCGTCGGATGGGACACCAAGATCGTTCCCAGCGGAGCGACCTGATGACCTGAACGGTCAAAGCAAAACGTTGCGAAGGGGGACAGCGGACTCGTTGCCGTTGCCTGTTCCAACGGCTAACCCCTTTGCATATATTACTCTTTTGAACAGGAAAGGAGCATGTGAACCATGGCAAAGAAAGAGATTAACGAGTTCAACGAAAACGAGAAAGTCCGGCCTATTGTCCTGCATGACGCGGACGACGGCAGGGACTATACCCTGGAGTTCGACCTGGAGAGCGTACGGTTCGCTCAGGCCAGGGGATTCGACAGCGACGATATCGGGAAGTACCCGGTAATCAAGACGGAGGAACTGTTCTACTACGCCTTCCGGAAGAACCACAAGAACGTCCCGAAGGAAAAGACGGACAAGATCCTCTGGAACAAGCTCGGCGGCATCGGCAACCTGCCGGAGGGGTTCATCGAGCGGCTGATTATGCTGTACTATGACCCGATTAACGCCGTGAAGAGCGCTGAGGCAGACGGAAAAAACGCAAGCATGACGGTGGAGATGTAAGTCAGCTCGGGGCCGGAGACTGGGAACCAAGCCCGGACGACCCCCAGCAGACCCCGCCGTCCATGAGCGAGATATTTGAGCGGCTGTGCCCGTACTACATGAGCTACGGGATGACCTACGACGAGTACTGGCACGGCGACCCGTGGGCCATGAAGGCGTACAGACAGGCGTACAACCTGAGGAACAGGCAGGAGAACACCATGGCCTGGCTCAACGGGGTATATGCCCTGAACGCACTGAGCGTGGCGCTCGGAAACGCATTCAGCAAGAAGGGAACCCCGGCGAAGAAGTACCTGGAGAAACCGCTGGACATCTTCCCGAAGACGGAAGCGGAAGAGAAGGCGGAGATGGAACGGAAGCAGCGGGAGCTGATCGCGAAACTGAGCGCGTGGAAGGTCGCGTTCGATATGTCAAAGAAATAGCGGACGGATAAGACGGAGGTGGTAAGAATGGCGGCTGAAACTGTAGATACCCTGGAACTTGAGATAAGATCCAAAGGGACATCGGCGGCTTTAGGCGTAGACGCTCTTGCCTCCTCCGTTCGTCTTTTGGGGCGGTCCGTTTCCAGTTATATGGGCAGCCTAAAGGACTTCGCGGCAACGATCAGCCAGATCGCCCAGTCCGTGAAGGGAATCGGGAAAATCAGCTCGCTGAAGACCATGGCGAGCGAGATGTCCAAAGCGGCAAAGGCGGCGGAGAAACTGAACGAGGTAAGCGACGCGTCCGCACAGGCGAAGAAAAACACCTTCTACCCCGTAACCACGGAAGCGGAGAACGCGGCCCGGAGAGCAGCCACAAGGCCGCAGTGGAACGAGTGGAAGGAACAGGTCAACCGAGGCGTTGAGAAGGCCAAGGCTGATGCCGCCATTGAGCAGGACACCATATTCAAGAACAACCTGAAGATGCTCACCCCTGAAAGGATCCGGGCGGAGCGGGAAGCCCAGAGCGCACGGGCCCTGCCGCAGTGGGAACGGTTCCGGGGCGAGGACATCAGACACGCCGCGGACGAGGGGCTGAAGCGCGGGTTCATCGACGAGAGCACGGCCCAGGCGATGAAGGACGCCACGCAGAGCGCTTCTGAGGGCATGAACCAGGTCAAGGATGAGGCGGATGGCGCGGCTGGCAAGATGCGGGAGTTCGGCGAGGCGGAGAAGACAGCGAGCCGCAACGGGATGGGGCTTGCCGGAAGCCTGAAGAACATCGGGCACCTGCTCGGTCACAGCATCATCGGACAACTCTTCCGCGTCGCCAAGATGCGGGCTCTCAGGTACGCTGTGAGAGCGGTTGTGTCCGGATTCAAAGAAGGAATCCAAAACATGTACCAGTGGAGCAAGCAGGTCGGCGGCGACTTCGCGACCTCCATGGACACTGCGGCGAGCAAAGTCATGTACATGAAGAACAGCCTCGGAACGGCGCTGGCTCCCGTGATTCAGGCGCTGATTCCCGTGCTGACTACAATCGTGAACTGGATCCACACGGCCAGTAACGCCATCGCGCAGTTCTTCGCCCTGCTGAACGGAAAGAACAGTTGGACGAAAGCGGTCGAGACGGCGGAGAAGTTCGGCGACCAGCAGAAGAAGAACTCGAAGAAGACGAAGGACCTGCTGGCGGACTGGGACGAACTGAACATCATCCAGAGCAAGAACGAGGACAGCGGCGGGTCCGGCACTACGCAATACTCGAAGATGTTCGAGGAAGTGACGGAGTTCGACGAGAAGATCAAGGGCGTAACGAAGGTTATCCAGGAAAATTTCGATAAGATCAAGGATATCGCGTTAGAGATCGGCGCGGTCATTGTCGGGTGGAAACTCAGCGAGACGCTGATTGCCGGGATTTCGCAACTCGCGGGACTGTTTGTGGCCATCGGCATCGCGAAGATCGTGTTTGATGTGACATGGTTCACGGCAAACAAATATCTTGAAACGAAGGAAACCGGATGGCTCGTGCTTGACTTCCTGACCCCGCTTATCGGATCTACGCTTGCATACGCTATCCTTAATAAAGTGCTTGGAGGCATGGCGGCGGAGATCTCTGTCCCGATTATATTCGCGGTTAGCGCAGTGGCGGATGTTACAGCGAATATCGGAAAAACAGACGTCAGCTCGCTGTCCGAGGAGTCTCTTGCGTTGTCCTTTGAGGCTTCTCTGAAGACGGCAGTCATCGGCGGCTGGATCGGGAAGATGGTTGGCGGGACGCTCATGAGCGTTGTTGAGGGCGGAACAATCGGACTGATTACCGGTTTTGGTATTGCCATTGGTTTGAAGGCAGACGCGCAAGTGCTCGCGAATGGACTTACAAAAGAAGACATCGCGGCGAAAGCAGGGTCGGCGGTCATGATGGCTACCGGCGGAGCACTGGCAGGGGCTAAAGCGGTAAAGTACGGTCTGATTTCCGGGACAGCTACAGCGGCTGCGGCAAAAGGGGCGATGCTGTTTGGCGGCCTTCCGATTGCGACGTTTGGTATCGCGATTGGTATTAACGCAGTAAACAAAGTCGTTGACGCAAGAGAGATTACATCCGATACAGTCAAACAAAACCTGATCAGCGCCGGATTAACCGCAGCGGGCGTTTTCATCAGCACGGCAGCCATATTCGGTGCCGGAGTAGGCTTTGTCGCAGCCGGAGGCGCGGCGCTGCTGACAGTAGGCACCCTGTTCGCGATAGAGGCATACATTGAGAGCAAGCCCGTCAAAATCGAATGGGGCGACAAGAAAATGACCACAGCCGCGGTTCAGAACTGGGTCTACGAGCATATGTTCAGGTTCGATTTGAGGACGCAAATAAACATCGCTGGCGAAAAGGCACAAGTTACAATCTCCAAAAAGCAAGACCTCATCGCAAGCGCACAAAAAGCCCTCGGGATTTTGCCAATCATCAAAGTCGGAATGGCGAAAACCGATGATGCATATTTTGCGGAACTCGATCAGGCCGTATCGGATATCGTTACCGCCTACCAGACTTATAGGCAGGCCAGAAAAGAAGAACTCGCGCTTGCGTTCTCCATCGTGCCGATTAGGGACAATGAAGGCAATGTCGTAACAAGCGCTTACATGGAAGGGATCGAAACAGGTTGGACGGCGGTTGATGACGCCATGACGAAGCTCGGCACAAAACTTGCAGGGCTGATCTCTGAAGCGTTCAACAAAGAACTCGCACCGCAGGCCAGAGAGGACGCGATGAATGCCGTCTTGCGGTACACAGAGGAGATGGCAAAGGCCACCGCGCTCATTACGGCAAGCCAGGCACAAGTCAAGATGGAGCATGAGTTCGGAGCAGGGCTTGAAGGCGTTGACAGAACAAGCGTCAGCGCGATTATCGATTATTACAACGAGCAGAAATCAGGGACGCGAGAGTTTATCGAAAAGGAATACGAAAAGATACTCTCCGAATCGGAAACGTTGCTTGGGATCTATCAGGGAGCGATAGAAGAAGCAGAGAAAAGCGAAGATGGAAAGTTCTTGGATAAGACTGCTGCTGAATGGAAGGAACTGTACGATTCGCAGACAAAAATTTACGAAGGTCTGAAAGAGGCTCGCGAGCGGAGCGTAGAGGCCGCTCTTGAGTTCTACGAAGGCGATGGCAAAGGCAAGCAGATGATCCGGGATGCAATCATGGAGGCCGTGAAGCAGCAGACGCTTTCTGAAGACGCACTGGTTGGTATTACTTCAACACCATACTTTGCTGGCGGCGAATGGCTGCGTGACGAAGAGATCGAAGAAGGAAAGGTAACAGAACTCCTGGAGGAGATTATCAGAGCCGCATACGGGACCGAGAATTATGAACTTCTGAAGAACGCTATCGACATCGGCGTTATTGGATGGGGTGACCTGATCTCGAAAGAAACCATGCTCAAACTTGCTGAACAACTCGGTCTTGACGAGAACGTAAACCCCAAATTGAGAGAGTCTTTCTGGACAATGATTTCAGGCTTCTTCGGCGACGAAAGCGAGAGTTCAACGGAGATCAGGAAGTGGGCTCTGGAAAACGCGGAAGAGGCAAAGAAGGCTGTGCAGGAAGCAGTCGAAGAAGTTGTCGAAGCGAAGCCGGAGGCCAGCGCAGAAACTAAGCCTGCCTATGCGGAAGACAAGATTAGTGCCGTGCAGGTGGCTAAAGCCGAGCTTCAGAAAGTATGGGAGCTGGACGCTAGCGTATACGAGCTGGTGTATAACAGACTTGTGGATGAATACTCTCAGGAAGTAGTCAATATGGCGATTGATGAAATCTGGGACGAGATTGAGGGAAAGATCGAGGATGAGCTCGAAGAAGAACCGCTTGAAGTGCAGCCTGAGATTGACGTAAAAGTCAAACCAGAATACGGAGAAGTAGACGTAGAACTTCCCGACGAAGAGGATGAACCGAGTGGCGTATTCCACAGACCGGTTTGGAAAGAACCTGAACCTGAAGACGTACTTGATAAGGATGAAATGGAGGATATAATCCTCAGCAACTTTGCCGATATGTGGTACCAGGATGACGATACGTTCGACGAAAGGTATGACGCGCTTGTGGAAGAGTACGGGAAAGAGCTCGTTCATCAGATGTACCTCAAGTTCAAAGAAGGGCTCAAAAACGGCGACGAATACATTATGAGTCTGTTTGACCTAGAAGGGAAAAACGGCATCCCCGGCGGCGCGATGTCTGCTGGCACCGAAAGAGGCAACACGGGATGGTTCCGGGGGACGGACGGCAGGAACGGTCTGGTGGTTGACACCAAGGCATCCGGAGCCGCGACTGACAAGTCGGTCGAGAACCTGACCGGGACGATGGACATGAACATGGCGGAACAGGAGCGGCTCACGACGGAAGGGAACAGGATCCTGACCGGCATGCAGGCGCTGCTCAGAACCATCGCCGGACGGGAGCCTGTGGTCAACGTGGTCGCGAACAGCGGGTTCGGACGGGCGGTTGAAAACGGACTGAACAATTATCGCAGGGTAACAGGATAAAACGGAAGGGGGACGGGAGATGGCAGCGATCATCCGGGACTACAAGTACCAGATGGGGTTCAAGGTGGACAGCGTGAAGATCCCGGACCCCTCTGTTTTTACCGGGGCTGACTCAGCCCTGGACAGCAAGGGAGGCCGGGACGCGACGGGCAAACTGCACCGAAATATGGTGGCCCGGAAGCATCCGCTGAAGTTCGAGTACCACAACATCACCTTCGCGATGATGAGCGAAATCATGAGCCTGATGCAGGGGCAGAGTTTCAAGTTTACGTTTCCGGACCCCATGATGGGGGTCATTACGATTAAAGCCTACGCGGGTGACCTGGAATGGACGGTCGCGCAGGCTCCGGAGAAGGCGACCACCAGCCACAGCAGATCGCAGGGAGGCGGCGGGAGCGCAAGCAACGCCTCCGGAGGCGGAGGAAGCGTTCGCCCTGACGGAAGCGTCGTCGAGGAGCAGGACACGTGGAAAAACAGCTGGTTCGGAGATTTGAAGTTCAGCGTGATTGAGTACTGAGGAAGGAGGCGTCGGATGTACGCATGCAGTTCGGATTTTCACAAGGCGGTTGCTGAAGACGCGCCTCAGATCGCCATGCTGATTTTCAAGGACATGATTTTCACGAACAGCGACATTAACATCGACGACGGAATCGTGTTCACGGACAACTTCAACGCGGAGGATGACATCGAGATCGGACAGGCCCTGTCCAACGAGATCACTTTCACGCTGTTTAACGACGTTACGAACTCCGCCGGGAAGCGGCTCCTGTCAGACTACAAGTTCGGCGACTTCCAGGCGACCATCGGCGCGAAGATTGACGAGAAGACATACGTCCCGAAGGGGCTATGCAGGGCCGATACGGGCAGCGGCACGTACATTGGGCGGGCCAGCGCGCCGTACCTGACGCGGAACAATGAGACGGTTTCCGCGATAACATTCCCGGTGCACTTCATTTTCGGATACAACGGCAAGGTTTATGTTGTCGGAAACAGCACAGGCCGGTGGGCGGTGCTGGATGACAAGACCGGGCAGGACATCACCGGCGACAACAGCGTGAATCTATTTATGCGGAAGAAGGCTGTCGCGCTGGACGGGCACGGATACTACTACAACGCGAACACCCGGAAGATGTCTTCTTTTTATAACGGGAAGTGCGAGTGGTACGAGTTCGTGCCGCTGGGGTACTTCACGGCGGAGCGGCCTGACGAGCCGGACATGGACGAGATCTCCTTCACGTGCTACGACTACATGCAGAAGCTGGAGAAGGACATGCCGGAAGCGGACAAACTGGGCATCACGTACCCGGTGGCGCTGAACGTGCTGTTCGACAAGATCGCGAAGTACTGCGAGGTAAAGTGCAAGAAACCCTCCATGACGATTAACGCGGACAGGATTGTTCCGAAGGCTCCGAACGACTTCAAGAGCGCGACCTGCCGGACGGTCATCGGGTGGATCGCGGAGGCGGCGGGGAGCAACGCGAAATTCAACCGGGACGGGGTGCTGGTCATGGACTGGCTGCGGGACACGAGCACGAAGTTTAACGAGTCTAACTACCAGGACTACAAGCCGAAATGGTACGAGACGCCGAAGATTGACAAACTGTACAACCGGGATACCAGCGGGAACAGCGAGAGAACATACGGGTCCGGAAAGAACGCTTACCTGATTCTGGACAACCCGTTCCTGAGAGGGGAGGGGTAAGATGGCAACGGTATTATCACCGATTTACGACCGGCTGAAAGCGGCGAGCGGGTACAGCCCGTTCACGGCGAACACGTTCGGGGACTGGTCGCTGGAGGCCGGGGACGTGGTGAAGATCAGCCGGAACGGAGAAGAACGGAAATCTCCGGTCTACACGTCGAAGTTTACGTGGAAGGGCAGTTCTGAGGTCAGCATCGAGAGCGGAGGGAAGCAGAAGCGCGAGTCCGTGACCGAGATGGAGCGGAACAAGTACGGTCGCAGGGGCGGAGGCGCGAGGAACAACAAGAACCTGAGCGAGCGCATCGAGAAGGGCGAAGGAAAGATCTCGCTGGTTGTCGAGGAGACGGACGACGGCGGGAACGTGATTAAGGCCGCGTCCATCGTGACGGCGATTAACGAGGACGGTAGCTCGATCAGACTCAGCGCGGACAGAATTGAGCTGCATGGGAAGACAATCGCTGAGACAATCGACGCCGAATCGTTAAAGGTTGATGGTCTGATTGCTGGTACGACCCTGATGAAAAAGTGCTACGCAGACAAAGCGGAAATTGTCGGCACGATAACAGCTGCGAAGTTCCAGATTAACCTTGGAGACGGAGCGGGGTACGCAAACCTGAACCAGGCGTACCACGCAGTTTCAAAATCTACGAGCGGAAACAACATCACGTTGACGTTCACAAGAATGGACGGAACGTCAATCCAGAACGTAGATTCAGTAACTTTTAGTCGGGCTGTAGCCGAATGGGGAGAAGCGTGGTCTACCGACTCAAGCGGGAACCGAAAGCTTACGGTTACAGCAAATCCCCAGAATCAGCAGCGCGTTTATGGGTTCTCCGCTTCTGGGAGTTGGGGGACAGGCGCGAATCTGAACAAGTACAGCGGAAAGATTCAGTATTTTGTCGGGAACGATGACGAGAATAAGTACAACACAGGAATCGAGTACACGGTATACAGATCTATTGAAGGTTGGACTGAAGGGTGGTCAGATGATTCTGGGGGCAACCGGAAACTGACGATTACGGCATCTCCGCAAACCCAGGAACGTGTCTATGGTTTCGCAAAATCCGGAAGTTGGAGTGGAAACACTTACACTTGGAAAGTCAAGTATTTCGTTGGGAATGATGACGAGTCAAAGCATTCAACAGGGATTGAAGGCACCGTCAGCAGGGAAATAACAGGATGGACGGAAGGGTGGAGCAATTACTCAAGCGGCGACTATCGGAAGTTTACGATTACTCCATCTCCACAAGGTGCTGGTCAGGCAAGAGTTTATGGTTTCGCAAAATCCGGAAGTTGGAGTGGAAACACTTACGCTTGGAAAGTCAAGTATTTTGTTGGGAATGATGACGGAACCACATACAACACAGGAATCGAAGGATCGGTCAGCAGAGCAGTAACGAGCTGGGGGACGAGCTGGAGCAATTCCGGGAAGCTTACCGTAACCGCAAACCCGCAGGGGCAGAGCACAGCCTACGGCCTTGTAGACCATGGCGGTTCATGGAGTGACGGAACGTTTACAGGAAAAGTCTATTATTACGAAAACAATGACGATGAGCATTCCTGGGACACGCACTTCAGATATACCGTGACGAACGTTGTGGACTCATGGAGCAGAACGCCATTTGCCGCTGACACCACAACAAGAGCCTATAAACAACTGTCCATCCCTGTTTCCGTAAACGTGAACGGGAAAACATACAGCAACACATTCACGACGCCGAACATAACGCTCGTGAAACAGGGAGAGGCTGTCGTAGATGTTAAGTGCGGAACCACGACAATAGCGAGACTTGTATTGTATGACGATTAAAGAGGAGGAAACGCGCAATGGGAAACACTGAAATTGCAAAAAGAAAACTCTCGAATGTGTTTGATGCACTACAGGGGCTTCAGGTCCAGCCGACGGAGGATAACGTGAATATTCTGTATGGCTCCCTCAGGGAACTGAAGGACGTGTACAACATGCTGGACAGTCTGAAGCGGGAGCCGGAGGAAGCGCAGCAGGCCGCAGAGACAGCGCAGGGAGCGGCGGGGACGGCACAGAGCAAAGCAGAGGACGCGGCGGACAGCGCGGAAGAGGCCTGCGGGGAGGACGGTCCGGAGGAATAACAGGACGGGAGGACGATACGGATGTTTAATGTAGACGGAACCACGATCTCGCTGTCACGCGGGGACACGGGCGCGATTAAGATCACGGCGACGGCGACCCGGAAGGACACGGGCGCGGCGTACACGTTCGGGGAGAACGACCGGGCGCTGTTTACCATCAAGAACAGCGCGGGGCAGATCGTCCTGGAGAAGATCTGCGAGATGGAGAACAACATCTTCGCGGTGGCGTTTCACAACGCGGACACGGATAAACTGGACGTCGGCGGCTACAGTTGGGACGTGCGGTACGTCATCAACCCGTACTATGACGAGGCCGGGAAGATCGTGGACGGCGACCAGGTGATTACGCCCAAGACCCCGATGAATATGAACTTATTATCTGTGGTCGGGGACTTCTGAGCACGGATATATTATAATAGGAAGGGAGGCAGACTGACATGGCAGACACAGAGGGAAGTATTGTTGATACCGGCGGGATACCTGAGGTGGAGATGACGGTGGAAGTGAGCGGCATGACGCAGACGCCCGTGGACGCCACCCTGAGCATCGAGGGCATGGCGGCGGACGCGAAGGCCACAGGCGACGCTATCGCTGGAGTGGCCTCGGACGTAAGTGATCTGGCGACGAGCGTGGAGGACATCAGCGGAGCCATCGCTGTGGATGACTTCGGGTCCCTGACGCCCGGACAGTTGGAGGGGAAGATCGAGGACGCGCTGGACGGCCTGGAGATCGGCCTGCCGTATCGCTTTAAGGTCACGATTACGGAGACGAGCGGGGCGTTTGTCAGCTCGACCTACGCCGGGCAGATCGTCAAGACGCATGAGGACAGCGAGGACGTGCGGTGCTACGTCGAGATGTATCAGAGCTACGGCGTCGTGAAGATTATCGGAAAGCTCCAGGACACGTTCACATGGGACAGGATGCTGATGGAGAGCAACATCATCCACACCCAGACGGAGTTCAACGGGGACCTGAACACGCTGAACAGCGACGCGCACATCGGGTTCTGGCGGATCGGGGCGAGCTGTACGAACGTCCCGGCGAGCGAGACGTATCGAGGGCTGCTGGTCATCTGCTACGGCGGCGTGGTGTACCAGATGCTGTACGGGGCCGACACCATCTACACGCGGAACAAGCAGGGCGCGCAGGAAACCTGGTCCTCGTGGTACGGATACAGTTCGAACAAGCAGATGTACTCGGAGATCTCCACGTACGACGGGACCGGAAGCGTGTTCCCGGTGACGAAGGCTCCGTACGGGAGCTGGCAGTGCAGCATGTGCGTACGCAACATCACGACAGGCGCGTGGCATCTGGTGTACTACTCCACGGCGACGCCGGCAGGGTTCAGGGTCGCGAGCACCATCGTCGGGAACGCTCCCGAAGCAGGAGACAGGGTCGTGCTGACGTACCCCATCTCCGGCGCGGTAACATGAGAAAGCTGGTGATGCGGAGTGAGAGGGAATATCCTACACGCTGAACTGAAGGACGGGAACATAACCAGCATCGGGCCGCTGTTCCAGTACGACTACGGACAGAAGATCCTGTTCTCCGGCGTCGAGCTGCCATTCTCCTACGAGGTGCACTTCAGCAACTCGGCGGACCGGGGCAACAGCGTGACGATGATCGGGAACGCGGAGGGCGTCGAGATCCCGGACGCGGTGCTCCTGACAGGGGATACGGTGCACGTCTGGGTGTACCTGCACAGCGGGGAGAGCGACGGAGAGACGGAGTACCACTGCCAGATCCTGGTCCGGAAGCGGGCGAAGCCGACCAACGACACCCCGACGCCGGTACAGCAGGACGTGATTACGCAGACCATCGCCGCTCTGGACGCGGCGGTCGCGCAGACCGGAGAGGACGTCATCGCGACGGGTCAGGCGAAGGACGCGGCGGAGGCGGCTCAAGGAAAGGCAGAGGACGCGCAGGAGGCGGCGGAGACAGCTCAGGGCAAAGCGGAGGAAGAGCGGCAGGCCGCAGAGACAGCACAGAACAAAGCAGAGGATGCCCAGGAAGCCGCTGAGACGGCTCAGGGCAAGGCGGAGAAAGCCCGGGACAGAGCAATCAGCAAGGCCGAGGACGCGGCGGACAGCGCGGATCGGGCGGAGCAGGCAGCCGCGAACGCAGGGTACATGTTCTTCTTTATCGACGAGAACGGGGATCTGATTTACCAGCGCACACCGAACACGCAGGTGGACTTTGAACTGGTAGACGGCGATCTTTATGTGATGGGGGTGAGTTAATTGGCGGTTACGGTGAATAACAAAAACCTCGGGCATGCCACGGCGTACAGCTACGCCAAGAGCAAGGGCTACACCGGAACAGAAGAAGAGTTTGCGGAACTTATGGCGAGCTATGCAACCGTAGCGGAGAGTGCAGCAGCGAGCGCAGAAGCGGCTGAGGCGGCGCGGGATAAGGCTGCTGAGTGGGCTACGGGCAGCACCAGCGGAACGCCCGGAGAGACGAATAATGCGGAGTATTTCAGCGGTCAGGCGGCTGGGTCCGCTACCGCCGCGAGCGGTTCGGCTGACAACGCGGAGCGGGACGCCCTGAAGGCAGAGGGCTACGCTGTTGGTAAGCAGGGCGGGGCCGCTGTTAGCAGCGACAGCCCGTACTATCACGCCAATGGCGAATACTATAAGGAACAGGCGGCTAGGAGCGCGACTTCTGCCGGGCAGTCTGCCTGGAACGCTGCTGCGGATGCCTTGAAGGCTGAAGGCTATGCCACAGGTAAACAGGGCGGGACGGACGTTGGCACCGATAGTCCGTACTACCACGCAAACGGTGAGTACTACAAGGATCAGGCATCCGGCTCCGCTACGGCGGCGGCTGGAAGCGCGACTAACGCTGCTGCGGATGCGCTGAAATCGGAAGGGTATGCCACGGGCAAGCAGAACGGCACGGACGTGGGAAGCGACAGTCCGTATTACCATAATAGTGGTAAGTATTATCTGGAGCAGACCGAGGCGGTGGCGCAGTCTATCCCGGCGGATTACACGGAGCTGAGTAGCGATGTTTCGAGTTTAAAGAGTGCTTTGAGTCTTTCAGAAATCGTATTTGTTGATAATAAATATATAAACACGCAAGGATCAATAGGGAGTGTTGTCGATTTAACGCCACAGACATCGACATCTGGGATGTATTCGATTTTCGATGTTTCTGAAGGAAATTCCATTTTTTTAAACGCAACAGGTGGTACAGCAGGAAGGCTGTGGGCTTTTATAGATTCTGCTAATAAATTACTATCACACGCTGATGCTAATGCCATTGGTGAAAACTTGATTGTACCGATTCCAACGAATGCAACGAAATGTATTGTGAATATTGTAGGGCATTCTCCAGATGCGTGTTTTTATGGATATTTCCCAGAAAGCAACATTAACAAAAACAGCACAAAAATAGAGAATCTATCCCAGAAATTAAATGATTCTGTTTATAATGATTTTATCTCTCTTAACCCATCATTTACAAATGGTTACATAGCTTATGGAACAGGAACTTTAGACATTATTCAACCTTCCGGCCAAAGTGGCGGATCAAGTTATCAAGGCATTATATGGGATAAATGCAATGCAGGAGACTTGTATAAAGCCAAAATCACAGCAACAGCATCGAGATGGCCTTGGTTTATATGCGATACAAATGGAGCCGTTTTAAGCCTTGGTACGCTTGGAGCAGGTGCGAATGATTTAATCATTGAAATTCCAAACAATGGTGCATATTTTGGAGCAAATCTGTTTGGTTTATCTGATTACGTTGCAAAAAAGGTTCTTCTGCCAAAGAATAATAAACAATTATCAGGAAGCATATTTGAAAACATTAAGTTCAATTATATACACAGATACATTGCAAAAGGTGATACTATCAATATTAACTCCCCAACCACATATAGTTCGTCCTTTTCGGGGGGATATATTTTTGAAGAATGTTCAGCACATGATGTATTTTATGTTGACATTGTAAATACAGCTTCAGCAACATACGATATTTCTTTTTACGATGCTTCTGGAAATGTTATAAGTCACAGCAATCAAGGGATAAATGGAAAGAAATTTGTAAATCTTTGCGTAATAGCTCCGACAAACGCAAAATATGTAGCTTTTAATACATCAGACACAAATTCAACCGTAAGAAAGCTGAGGAATGAATACGAATATGACGTTGAGAAAAGCAACCCGCTTAAGGGGTTGAAAGGCGTTGCATTTGGAACAAGTCTAACGGCAAGAGCGGATATAAACACATATACGGGATATTTAACATATTTGCGTTCTATGCTTCTTTGCCAAATTGATAATCAAGGAATTGGTGGTGCGTATTGGTTTGCTCCTACCGGAAACGAAAGTTTGAATATTTGTAAATCCGTAGAAGACTACACCGGATATGCGGACAAGGACTTTGCTATTATTGAGGGATGTGTTAATGATTGGTATGGTGGCAGGGTGCTTGGAACATATAATGCTTCGGTTGATGCGTTGAGTGTTTGCGGACGTTTACATAAAATGATAGATCATATCTATACTCAAAATCCGAACATTCAGATATATGTGATATTAGATCACTATGGAAAAGTAAACGGTGAATATGATTGCTCATCAACCTCTGTTAGAAATGATAAAACGCAGTTTGATTTTTATACAGAGTTAGAAAAAGTTTGTGCGTTTTGGGGGATTCCGGTAATCCGTGAATATGCCATTTCCAACATTGGTAAATACGGCGAACAGTATCTTGTAGATCAAATTCATTGCAATGAACTTGGAGCGAAACAAAGTGCCACACTTATTGCAAAAGAAATGATAAGATTCGGAGTTAAGTTAAAGTGACCGTTCTGTCCGTCTTGCGGTAAAGAAATAATCAATGTTGCTGTTGCAGAAAGGTTCTGATGCTGAATGAATGAGAACAAACCAAAGACATTAGGCGAACTTGTTGATTGGGATATGCTTGAAAAAGAAATGCCAATGATTACAAAGTTTGTGCAACATGAGCAATTCCGTGCAGGAATGATTGCATACGAACAGTTATGCGAACAGGTTCTTGACAGATCTGATATTTCAGACGAAGGGAAAATGTTTATTCAGACACAAATCCTTGATGTCGCACAAAACGCATTTGAAAAATGGTTTATATACGGATTGTGATTAAATGTGACCTTTAAACGCGAATCGGAAGGAGAAAAACGCCATGATTGGAGCGTTTCTGGTAGGGTTTTTCATCGGAGGGATATGCACGTTTGCCGTGCTCACTCTGATCGTGGTGTGCAGCGAGGACCGCGATGACCGGAGGGGCAGGAGGCAATAATGTACGTGGTATACGCAAGTTCGCTGATTAAGATCTTCCAGCGGATGTACGACGAGCACTGGAAGTACGAGATGGGCAAGGCGGAAAAGGGCTGCGTGGACTGCTCCGGCGCTTTCGTGTACGCCTTCAATCAGTTCGGTGTCAAGTACCCGCACGGGAGCAACGCCATCGCCCGGCAGCGCACGGTCAAAGGGATGAAGCCCATCAGCAAGGCCAAGCCGGGGATGGCGGCGTTCAAACTACGGGAACCATCCGAAAAAGGATACGCTCTCCCGGACAAGTACAGGCCCGGAGGCGCGAGCTACAACGGCGATGTGGACGACTACTACCACATCGGGCTGGTGGACGAGACAGGCAAGTACGTCCTGAACGCGAAGGGGACGAACTACGGGTTCTGCCGGGATTCGCTGACGGCGAAGAACGGGTGGGACTGCGTGGCATACCTGGAGGACGTAGAGTACGAGAAAGGGGGAGGAGACATGGAGGATTCAAGACCGGTTCTGACGGCAAAGGTAGTGCTTCCGGCTGGTGCCAGCGGGAACACCGTCAACCTGCGGAGCGAACCGAAGAAAGGTCCGAACATTATCGCGAGGATCCCGGTCGGCAGTACCGTGAAGGTGCTGTGCGACATGGGCGAGTGGTGCGAGGTACAGTATCCGCTGACGGAGAACGGGTACATGATGAGCAATTACCTGGAGTACGAGGGGCAGAGCGGAGAGAGCGGGGACGAAGCGATTACGATCTCCGCTGAGGACGCGGGGATCATCGACAAGGCACTGAAGGAAATCGAGAACAATCTGGAGGTTATCCGCCAGTACGCTGAGGTGATCGGTTCCGTAGTTGGAAGGGGGTGAATCCGGTGGAGTGGTATCAATGGCTGAGTCTGGTAGGGATTCCGAGCATTATCAGCGGGGTCGTGGCAATCCTGATTCAGCGGGGCATGAAGTCGCGAGACGCGAGACAGGAAGAAATCGTACGGCAGAACCAGGAGCAGGAGAAGCAGAACAAGGCCATTATGGCAGGGGTTCAGGCAATCCTGCGGGACAGGCTGCAGCAGGGTTACCGGCACTACTTCCATAAGGGATGGGCTGACTTCGATGACCGGGAAAACCTGGAGAACATCTGGAAACAGTACCACGCGCTGGGGGCGAACGGCATCATGGACGAATACCGGAAGCGTTTCCTGGCGCTGCCGGTGACGGACAACAGAGAAATGGAGGGAGAATGATGATGAACTGGGGTGAATGGTGGAAGGCTGCTCTGATCCGGGCGATCCGGACGTTTGCGGAAGCCGCTCTGGCCTACATCGGGACCGGCGCGGTGGTGCTTGGTGATGTGAACTGGCTGGCTGCGCTGAGTGCCGGAGCTTTCGGTTTTGTGACGGCTATTCTGCTGGCGCTGACCGGGCTGCCGGAGGTCACGAAAACCGAGCCTCCCGACGGGGAGGAAGACGGGACGGTCGAGGCGAACGGATAACCGGGAGGGAACCATGGAAGAGAACGAGAAGAATGTTCCTATGGTGCCGCTGTTCCAGGCGGAGAATACCGTCATGCACCTGAACTTCGCGAACAGGCGGATGCTGATCGCGCTGATTACGGTGTGCGTGACGTTTATCGTCACCATCGTCGTGTTTGTGTGCGGGTACACCGTACGGGAAAAGAACTGGCTTGACACCATTACCCGCATGCAGGGGCGGACTGCTGTGACAACGGAGGTGCCGGATGGAGTACACGAACAGTCAGGTCCGTGAGATTATCGCGGAGTACATCCATTCGGAACGGGACAGGGCGGTCATGGTAGAGAGACTGTGCAACCGGGTAACCATCGAGCGGCTGGCGGGTATTTTCGAGCTGTCCACGTCGCAGGTTAAGCGGATTATCCAGAAGAACCAGACGATTATTTTCAGGCATTTTCCGGAGGAACCGAAAATCGGCTGAAAGAGATACTGAACAGGAACGAAACAGAGCTGTTTGCGAACTCGCAGACAGCTCTTTTTTATTGGAAAATAGCCGCAGAGACAGGGAAGGAGGCGGACGCGGTGATGCTCGGGAAGGTTTTCGGGGATAAACGGAAGCGGGCGGTCAGGAAGATCGTGGACGCGGTCGGCGTGAACGAGGATACGGCGTACGCCATGATCCTGATGACGTCCGCGCTGATGGATCTTTCTCCAGACGACGGCAGGGTAGTGGAACTGATCCTCCAGGACTGCGGCGTCATGGATACGGACGGGGCCGCCTGATGTGGATATACGCAAACCCGAACCCATGCAGGCGGGAAGAGCCGGACTGCGTGGTGCGGGCTATCGCAATCGCGACGGGGCAGTCGTGGGACGCGGTGCACCGGGATCTGTGCGGGATGAGCCGGGAAGAATGCACCATGCCAAGCGTGAACTGGCTGTGGGAAATGTACCTGGAGCGGATGGGGTTTGAAAAGTTTCTGCTCCCGGACGCATGCCGGGACTGCGTGACGGTCCGGCGGTTCTGCGAGCGGTTCGGGCAGGGCGTGTACGTGATCGGGACGGGCACACACGCGATCGCCGTCATGTACGGGGACTATTACGACACATGGGACAGCGGGGACGAGCGACTGACTTGTTTCTTCAGAAAGAGGGGTGCGTGAGATGGCAAGCTATTTACCGGCGACGTACCAGCCGGGATGGAATTACGGCGTCAGCGGCGTCGGACAGCAGGTGTACCAGCCATATCAGGGATATCAGCAGGGGATGAGCATGGCACAGCCGCAGACGGGCGGAGCGGTGCAGGGACAGAACGGTCCGGGGCTGATCTGGGTGGACGGAGAGGTCGGAGCGAAGGCGTACCAGATGCCCCAGGGATGGCCCAGCAACCAGCCGATAGCCCTGTGGGACACGAACGACACGGTCATTTATCTGAAGAGCACAAACCCTATGGGCATGCCAAACCCGCTGCAGAAGGCGCACTATACGCTGGAGGAACGGAAGGCGGCGTATCCGCAGAGGAGCGGGGACGCGGAGCCTGTGGTGAGCATAGACACGACCGAGTTTGTCCGGAAGGATGAGCTGGAGGACATGAAGAAGGAGCTGATGGATGCCATCAGCAGCGTGAAGGTTCCGGCGGATGCCGGGAACGTCCGGAAGGGAACGAAGGGAGAGTGACGTCATGAACCCACTGTTTCAGGCTCTCTGCGGGGGCTTTGGCGCGATGCAGAACGGAGGACGGCAGAATGTCCAGGCGATGGCAGGCGGGCTTACAGGAGGCTTTCAGGGCGGTTTACAGGGCGGTTTGCAGGGCGGTATGCAGAACATCCTGCAACGGGCGCGGCAGATCGCCAGCGGGTTCCAGAATCCGCAGCAGTTCGTGCGGCAGTACTTCCCGGACGTTCCGGCGGACGTAAGCGGAGATCCGGAGCAGATTATCGGCTGGCTTCAGCAGACCGGGAGGGTTAATCCGCAGATGGTGCAGATGGCGCGGCAACTGATGGGACGGTAGTTTTCGGTTTCTTTCGCCAAGTGTACATAGGCGATGGAGATAAATGAAAATAAAGAGAAAGGAATGAGAAGATATGACTGACGGAAATGCTACTCCGATGTACATGCCCGTGGCTCCCGCGTACGGAAGCGGGAACGGCGGCATGTTCGGGGACGGGAACGGCGCGTGGTGGCTGCTGATCCTGCTGATTGCCCTTGGTGGAGGCTGGGGGAATGGTTTCGGCGGATTTGGCGGCGGCGGGAACGCTATCCCGTGGATGAACACGAACAACGATGTCCAGCGCGGGTTTGACCAGAGCGCGGTCATCTCCGGCATTGGCGGTATTCAGAACGCGGTTACGAGCGGGTTCGGCGATGTCCAGACGGCACTGTGCGGCGGGTTCGCCGGTGTCAATGCGGGCATCTCGAATGGCTTTGCTCAGGCTGAGATCGCCGCGAACAGCAGGCAGATGGCGAGCATGAACCAGAACTTCTCCATGCAGAGCGCTTTGCAGAACTGCTGCTGCGAGAACCGGGCCGGTCTTGCGGACCTGAAGTATACTATCGCGACGGAGAACTGTGCGGACAGGTCTGCCATCGCTGACGGCATCCGGGATCTGCTCGCGGCTACTCAGGCGCAGACGCAGACGATCATCGACAAGATGTGCCAGCAGGAGATTGACAATCTGAAGTCTCAGAACCTTGCCCTCCAGAACCAGGTGAATATGCAGAACCTGATGGCCTCTCAGACGGCTCAGACGGCGGCGCTGGTTGCTGACAATACCGCTCAGACGCAGTATATCGTCAACCGGGTTGCTCCGTATCCGATCCCGGCTTACACGGTCCCAAATCCTTTTACTCCCGGAACGGCAGCGACCGCCGCGTAAGGGGGGATTCAGGTGAAGCGATACGAGAACCTGGAGGAGGCCCTGTGCAGGGAGCTGGAGAAGCTCGACAAAAAGTACGGCGGCGGAACGACAACGGAAATGTCCGAGCAGGACGTGGAAAGGGCGGACATCCTGTACCACGCGCTGAAGTCGGCTGCGACATACCACGCGATGAAGGACGCCGAGGAACGTGGCGGATGGGACGGACGGGACGGACGGGAAGATAAGGACGCGTACGGCTCCGGAAGGTCCTACCGGACAGGCAGGGACGGCATGTGGCGGTACGACGGCTCCGGACATTACCCGATGTATCCGCAGAGATACCGCGACGGCTACGAGAGCGGCGACAGGTGGTATTGAGCCAAAATAAAAAATCCCGGCTCCAGATGGAGCCGGGTGTTTTGCGTCTGAAGATAAGTTTTGCACATTCGGAAGAAAATGGACGGTGTAGCCTGAAAAACACTCTACGCTTGTAGTTAATAATGTAATTAGTAGAACGTGATTTAACGTGATTCAGCGTGATTTTTAGTCGTGGCCTGAAGGCAATAAAAAACCCGGAAGCCTTGATTTTATTGGCTTCCGGGAGTGAGCCCGGCGGGATTCGAACCCACGACCTTTTGATTCGTAGTCAACGTCCTTTGTTGATATATAAGGCTTTGAGCCGTTTTTTGTTATTAGTACGTTATTAGTATTCAACTTTTTTTAACGTCTTGCAAATCGAAAATCGCATCGGTTTTTCCTCCTTTCCGGCAACTCAGAAGATAGTTTTATACGATTTTTTGTCACTCAATCGACACCGCAACGGTGAGCAGATCGTCCATGTCGGTGGACTGATAATGCGACTGGGTAAAGGCATAATCGGTGTGCCCCATGAGTCCGGCTTTCGTCTTGTCGGTTCCTTCCGCCCGCTTCAGTTTGTCGGAGTAGGTGTGTCTGGCAGAGTAGGGTACCTTGCCTTCAGCGATGCCAAGACGGGCCATCATCGGCTTGAAAACCCATTCCCGGAGATACGCGTCCTTCATCTGTTTGAATCCGGTGAAAACGTCCTTCTGCTTCTTAAAACAGTATTGCGGGAAGATCATGTCCGTCCCTGGGATGTACAGCCGGGAGCGGACGATATCCAGAATCTGCGGCGGGATGACCACGACGCGGTCCTTTCCGGCTTCCGTCTTGCTTCCGTTCACCAGCACCTCGATGCCGTCCATGACTCTGTAGTGTTCCTTCCTGAGCGACAGGAACTCTCCGGGTCGGAAGCCAAGGTAGCACATGGCGTAGATGTAATCCGCGTACCGTTCCTCCCCGATAGCCTGACGGATGGCTTCGACTTCATCCTCTGTCAGCGGGTCGCGCTGCTTTGTCTCGTGCCTGCCGATGTAGAGATTATCCGTAACGTCCTTCTTGACGATGTCAGAGTCCACTGCGTAGGCCCAGATCAGTCCGGCGGTCACCTTCATGTTCTGATGGGTGCGCTTGCCGTTCTTGCAATCGTCCATGCACTTCTGTAGATCGGTCGCGGTGATCAGGTCGATGAACACGCTTTTTAACCGCTTGAAATGCCCGTATGCCGCTTTGTAGCATTTCATGGTAGATTCATCCACCCGTGGGCTGTAAGCGGCGTACCAGTCCAAATAGACGTCATTCAGGGTATATCTGGCGAGCCTGTTCTTCCCGGCTGCTTTAAGCGTGGGGCAGTAGTTCAGTGCGTCACGCTTCGTGGAGAAGCCGCCCTTCGTCCGGTACTGCGGGATCTTGTGCGACTCGTCCTTTGACGGACGCCATCCAACCACAACACAGGCCGTCCAGGTATTACCACGCTTATAAGCCGTGCCAGTTCCGTTGGCGCGGCTTTTTGTTTTTTTACGGCCTCTCTCGACGGTCAGTTTCTTGCCGCACTTCCAACAAAACGTGGCGCTCTCCGGCGATGAGGCGGAGCATTTCGGGCAGGTCATGGTTACTCCTCATATCCATCCATGTAGGTCCCAAAGTTTGCGAGCATCGACTCGTCGCTCTTTGACAGGTAACGCTGGAAGTCGATAAAGTTTTCGATGTAATCCGAGAACTGCTCCCGGATAGCCCGGTTCAGGTCCGGAGAAACACGGACGCCCGGAGTTTTCCGCATCCCGATCAGACAGCGCTCATAGCATCCCGTCATATTTCCCAGCACTTCGACGGTGAGCGGGATCCCAGCGTCCTGCACCGCACGGATCAGCGGACGCGGGCAGAGGAAGTGGTGGGCGAAGCAATACGCCTCAGCCATGCGGACATCCTCCGGACGGGAGCCGTCGTGTCCGAGGACGATATGCCCCAGTTCGCGGGCCAGAGCGCGCTGGACGATGTAGAGTGGGAGGCGCTGGTTGTAGGCGACAAGATAGTGGAGTTTGCCATTAACGTTGTGGACGGAGGTCACCGCGTCGTGCTGCTCCGTTTCAAAAGCGTTCACGATATCGGCGCGGTCCATGCCGATGGAACTGGACATCTCCGCAAAAGAGAGAACGAGGACTCCCGGTGTGCGCTTGAAAACGGGGAGGGGCATGATCGGGGCGGTGTTGATGTTGTGCTTCACGAGCATCTCCAGGGCTTTGGTCGCGGCTTTCTCGTAATCAGGCGTCATTGTTTCTCCTCATTCCCTTCTTCTGTAAAATAGTCTGCGTATTCAGTGAACGCGAGCTGCATAATATTCAGAGCACGTTGCCTCATTTCCTTCGGCATCCGATCAATGCCTCCGGAGATGATGCGCGCTTCCTCCGTCATGGGTTGTTTGTTCTCCGGCGTGTAAACCGGGTCTGTTTCGCCAGGCATGACAGGGCGGAGTTTCGTCCTATTCCCCGGAAGGTTTATCCTGATCGGAACGTTATCCAGCATTTCAACAAGGTCGTCAAGAGAAATTCCCATTCCGTCAGCAATCTTCACGCAGGTTCCAATAGACGTTACGGTCTTCTTCCCTGTGTTCGGGTTGACCTTATCCTTCTCGATGTTGGAGATCGCCGCGTTCGACAGGCCGCACTTCGCGGCGAACTCCCGCTGGGATAAATTGTTCGCCGTACGGTAGTCAAGGATGATTTCCTTCAAAGTCACTCGTCTCACCTCCGATGTTAAGAGCATTTTACAATAAATAGGATATAAGTGTCAATCGCTTTTTACAGAGCTTTTCGAAAATTTTTCCAGAACTTTTCAAAAAAATTTTGTTAAAAGGTATTGACAACAGGATAAACATTATGTAAAATGCAGTTAACAAAGCGACGGAAGGAGGAACGCGACCGTGGGAGAAAAACTGAAGGACCTTCGTGAGAAGCTCGGGATGAGCCAGGAGGAACTGTCCGCAAAGAGCGGTGTATCAAGGGTTACAATCTCTTTGATCGAAACCGGGAAGACGAAAGAAGTTCTTTCCGGAACGATCAAGGCTCTCGCAAGCGCCTTGGGAGTCAGCGTGAACGATCTTTTTTTTGCCTAAAGTGTTAACAGCAATTAACAAACCGACCGAGGAGGAAAACGTGAACGAAATTCAGATTTACACCAACCAAAGGTTTGGAGATGTAAGGGCAATCACGAAAGATGGCGAACCGTGGTTCGTAGCCGCAGATGTATGCAGGGCGTTGGATTTAGGAAACAGCAGAATGGCACTTACTCGTCTTGAAGACGATGAAAAGGGTGTCATTTTAACTGACACCCTTGGTGGTAAGCAGGAGATGTCAACGGTAAACGAACCCGGTCTGTACTCTCTGGTGCTTGGTTCCCGCAAGCCTGAAGCGAAAGCCTTCAAACGGTGGATCACACATGAAGTCATCCCGGCAATCCGGAAGCACGGAATGTACGCGACGCCGGAAACAGTCGAAGCGATGCTGAATGATCCTGATTCCATGATTGCGGTCTTGCAGGCTCTGAAGGAAGAACGGCAGAAGCGGCTTGAAGCGGAACAGACAAACGAAACAAACAAACCGAAGGTTCTGTTTGCGGACAGCGTAGCGCAGGCCGGAAACGAGATCCTGATTGGGGAGCTTGCGAAACTGCTCCGGCAGAACGGATACGAAACCGGACAGAACAGGCTGTTCAAGAAACTCCGGGAAGAGGGTTATCTGATGAAGGCAAGCACCATCCCGACACAGAGATCAATGGAGATGGGGCTGTTCAGGGTAATCGAACGGACGGTGGTCATGCCGGACGGAAGCACCAGAATCACGCAGACTACGAAGGTAACAGGGAAGGGCCAGATTTACTTCCTGAACAGGTTTCTTGGGAAATAAACGACCGAGGAGGAATCACCATGATTGCGGACGCCCCGTGGATCCGGGAAGCGGAAATGTACGGCGTAGATGACGGGCCGGAGATTCGGTGCCCGATCTGCGACGAGGAATGCGAAGAGATCATCCTGGACAACGGCGGGGATGTCTGCGGATGCGAACACTGTACGAGGAGCAAGGACGCGTACGAGTGGTACCAGGACAGGCTGGAAGCGGGGAGAGACGTATGACACTGGCTGAGATGAAGATGCTGACGAAGGACAGCATCACCGTCAAGGAAGCGGCGGAGGTAATCGGATGCGCGCCGCAGTTGCTCCGGGACGGGCTGGACATGGATGATGACAGGCCGATTCACCTGAGGCGGTACATGTTCCCGCACTGCAAGGCCGGGAACCGGCACAGCATCATGCGGCAGGGATTCATCGAGTGGTGCGAAGGGAGGATAAAGGTCGATGTTACGGTATCGCATGTTTCGTGACCACGCGGGACGGTGGCACCGGGTCCGGAAGACGGACGAAGAGGTGCTGGACGGATGGAAGAAGGGCTGCGGGATGGCTGCCACGGTTCTGGCCTTCACCGTCGTGATGGTACTGGCGTCCGGGATCTTCGGATGAGGTGAACGGCTATGGGAGGAATGAATGCTCACTACACCATGCGCCGGATGTGCGGCGATGGGTTTGAGGAAAGGCTGAAAAACATTATGACCACCAATCATTACGACTACATGCTCCCGTACGAGGACGACCTGAAGAAGGAAGCGGCGTACGGGGAGAGGATCTGGAAGCAGGCACAGCAGGCTGACCCATGGGAACTGCTGGCGGCGGCTGTGATCGGACGGGCCGCGCAGGACTACGTCGAGTGCTGTTTGCAGGGCGACATGCGGTTCACCAGGGAGCTGGAAGCGTGGTTCCGGAAGAACCCGTACTCGGAAGAGTTCTTCGAGGAACTGACCCGGAGAGTCCGGAAGGCGAAGAGCAAATGGGAACTTGAGTGGCTGCACAGGTCGATACGGCTGATTTTCTGAGGGAGTGTGAAGCATGGAACGCAGGGAGTGTGAAGACTGGCTGGCGGTCTGGGAGCCGATAGAAGCGCCCGGAAGGCACAGCCGGATGTATCCGGCGGGGTTTGCGGTCGGGTACAGGTACAGGCCGGAAGCGAGGCGGGACAGGGTTCCGCATCAGGCCGGACCGGTTCCCACGATGTGGGACAGGGTTATCCGGGCGATTCCGGTGGACGGCGTCGTGACGGACGTGCCGCCGAGCTGGAGCAGAAGTCCCCAGGTGCGGCAGTGGATGGACAAGCCGAAGGTGAACTGGACGGCGCGGCTCCGGAGATGGCTGAAGGGGGCATGCGCGTGAAGGGAAAGCAATACAAGCTCCCGGAGGCACAGCGGGAACGGCTGAAGCGGTCAGAGATGGTCGCGATGCGGTGGAGCATGGCGGCGCTGAGTAACCTGGCCTACGCTCAGGACGATCTGGCGGACAGGCTGGAGTGCATCCCGATGGGCAAGCGGCGGTACAGGCTGATGATGGGGCATCTGCGGTCCATCCTGAGCGACATCGGAGGAACGATCCCGATTAAGCAGTGCATGACGGTCCAGAACACGATGGACGACATGGAGCTGCGGATGGTTCCGAAATTGTCGCCGAGGCCGCAGACAGCGGTCATCGAGGTGGACGACCTCAGTTTCCTGGTAAACCACGCGAAGAAAGACGAGGGCATGTGCATGACGTGCATGCTGGACGGGGACGAGTGCCGGAAGTGCAGGCTGTACCAGATTCTGGAGAGCATCGCCCCGCAGCAGGAATGGGGGAAGAGCACGATCTGCCCCTACAACAGGCCGGACTGGTTCTACAAGTAGAGATGGACAGAGGATGACGGGCGATGAAACTCTCCGATTACGCGGCGGTGATCAGGCGGAGCGTGACAGCGAGGCAGGTCGCCGAACTGCTGGGGCTGGCTCCGAACAGGGCAGGGTTCTGCAAGTGCCCGATGCACGGCGAAAAGACCGGGAGCCTGAAACTGTATCCGGGAGATCGGGGCTGGTACTGCTTCGGATGCCATCAGGGCGGAAGCGTCATTGATTTGGTCATGCAGTACTACGGCATGGACCTGAAGAACGCGATTCAGCTCATTAACGAGGAATTCGGGCTTGGGCTCCCGATAGGGAACAGACCGACGAAGGAACAGGAAGAGGCGGCGAAGCGGCTGGCTGCGGAGCGGGAAGCCGAACGGAAGCGGAGAGAAAAGAAGCGGAAGGAACAGAACAAGGCGTTTCTGCGGTGGTGCGACCTGGGGAAGGACATCGCGGAGATGGAGATGGACCGGAAAGAGTTTGCCCCCGGAGAGGCGGACGAGGAGTGGGACCCACGGTTCATCCGGGCGCTGAGAGAGGCTGACGAGAAACGGGAGGAGGCGGAGCGGATGGCTGTGACATGCTTCGGGAAGGACGGTGAGTGACAGGCGTGAAGAGAGAAGGCGTCCCCGTGTTCGGGGAGCGGATGAGACAGGCGATGGAGGAACGCGGGATCTCAGCCGGGATGCTGGCGATTAAGACGGGCATGCGGGTCGAGTCCATCCGGAGATACCGGAGAGGGCAGACGCAGCCTGAGGCAAGGTCGCTGGGGCTGCTGGCAAAGGGGCTTGGGGTCAGCGCGGACTGGCTGATAGGAAACGAGGAGGAAAGAGAATGATTAACCCACGGTGCTACGTATTGACTTACTACAAAGCGAGATTTCTCGACAGCCCGGCGGCGTGCTACCTGAACCATCCGCTTGCACACAGTGTGGAAGAGATGCGGAAGGCGATTGACGAGAGCAATATCCGCAAGAACGGGCTGGTTGAGCACAAGTTCATCATCGTGAAGTTCACGGTCACGAGGCTGACAGACGAGGAAGGCGTGTTCCAGCGGGAATACACAACTGAGGAAGCGGTGGAGATTTACTGAGCCGGAAAGGTCGAAGGGAGTGTGAGGTATGGCTGGGATGACGGAAGGCGAGTGCAAACGGGCGATTGTCAGGCTGTGCGCGGACATCTGGAGCCTGTACAGGCGGTACAACCCTGGAGGGAACGTGCTGGAGATTATGCTGACGGACACCACGTCGGCGGCGCGGAGCGACTTCAGCGAGGATAAGCCGTTCTACGTCCAGTTCTGGGTGGACGGGGACGACGCGGGAACGATTTTCGGAGAAAAGGACGACTACGACCACGAGGAGGAAGACGATGACTGAGGCTGAGTACAGGGCTTACCCCGGGGTGAACAAGAGTACGCTGTGGGAGATCCGGAAGAGCCCGATGCATTACAAGTGGGCGCTGGAGAACCCTGGGGAGGACACGGCGGCGCTGCGGATGGGGCGGGCCATCCACGCGATGGTGCTCCAGCCGGACGAGTTCGACGAGCAGTACGCGATCGCGCCGTGCGTGGACCGGCGGACGAAGGAAGGCAAGGCCGTGTGGGCGCAGTTCTGCGAGGAGAACGAGGGGAAGGACATCCTGACGCAGGACGAGATCGAGACGGTCAAGGCGACAGCGAAGGCTGTGTACGGGGCTGCCAGTGACCTTCTGGCAATGGCTGAGACGGAGGTGCCGCTGTTCTGGGATGACCGGCGGACAGGGATCCGGTGCAAGTGCCGGGTCGACGCGATGAAGGAGACGGCTGACAAGTTCATCATGATCGACCTGAAGACCACGAAAGACGCAAGCACGGACGCGTTCATCAGGGAAGCAATCAGGTACGGATACCACGTTCAGGCCAGTTTCTACAAGAGCGCGGTCGAGACGCTGGGGCTGAACCACGGGAAACCGATTGAATGGTGGTTCGTTGCGGTCGAGAAACAGGCTCCCTTTGCGGTGAACAAGATCCGGGTGAGCCAGAGCGTACTGGACGAAGGGCTGTTCCAGGCGTGGAAACTGATGGACAGGCTGGACGAGTGCCTGCGGACGGATACGTGGCCCGGTTACGGCAGTAATGAGATGGTACTGCCGGAGTGGGCGGTTAGTGACGGGGAGGAGGATTGACGTGAAGTATTGTGACAAAAAAGAACTCGTCACAAAAATACAAGCAGAAATAAACAAACAGTACACAAAAGAAGATGAGAATGGTTCTCCTCCAGAGTTGGTCGCATATTGTAATGGACTGAGACACGCTCTTCAGATCGTAGAGAATGATGTGCCGTTATTGGACGGATGGACAATATTTAAACTGGAGATAATCGACTTGTGCAGAAAGGCTGATGCGAATAATGGCGATTCCTGAATATGAATACAGGCAGATAAAAAAAATCAAGAGAATTGCTTTCCCAACGGGTTGTAAAATACTCGAAGGTATCATCGATGATAACGATAACTGCGTTGGATACAAAGACATGATTTTTGAAGGCGTCGCTTCTGCTGTAATTGTAGGCGACACGCTACGCCAGGATGGTCATATTTATACAGATGAATGCTTTGTGGCAGAGCTTGCTGGTGACGATTGGTGGTTCTCAATGCCATGCTACTGTTTTGTTCCGGATATGACTTGCAAGAAATGCCACAATCATATGAAAGCCAGTATTAAGGAAGAAGATTTAGGAACAGAAACCATTTCTTACAAGTGCGTTGTTTGCGGGGATAATTACATAATGAGGAAAGGACGTTACGGATATGACTCATTGGAAAAAGTTGAATAACCCGGATTTCCTGGGCGCGTATGCGTTCGAACAGGGGCAGGAGATGACGCTTACCATCGCGTCGGTACGGCAGGAACCCGTCATGGGCGCGGACGGGAAGAAGGAAGACTGCATCGTCGCCCGGTTCAAGGAGAACGTGAAGCCGATGATCCTGAACGCGACGAACTGCAAGGCTATCACGAAGCTGTACAAGTCGCCATATATCGAGGACTGGGCTGGGAAGCAGGTCACCGTACGGGTACAGCAGGTAAAGGCGTTCGGAGACGTCGTGGACGCGCTACGGATTAAGCCGGAACTGCCCGCGAAAGCACCGGAGTTCAAGTGCGGAGACTGCGGGAACCTGCTCCAGCCGTTCGGGAACATGAACGCCCGTGCGCTGGCGGACTACACCCGGAAGAGCTACGGCAAGGTGCTGTGCGCTGAGTGTGCCAAGAAAGCGAAGGAACAGACCGAAGCGGAGAAGGCAGAAGAGAAAAAGGAGGAATGATGCTTGATGCAGATGATCACGATTATCGGGAACCTGACGAGAGCACCGGAGACACGTCAGGTCGGGGACAAGTCGGTGTGCGGGTTTACCGTAGCCGTCAACAGGCGTAAGAAGCCGGACGGAACGCAGGAAGCCGATTTCTTCCGGGTGTCCGCCTGGGGGAAGACCGGCGAGCCGTGCCAGAAGTACCTGGATAAGGGCAGGAAGGTCTGCGTCGTCGGGACCGTGTCCGCTCACGCATACGCGGGGCAGGATGGAACGCCTCAGGCGTCGCTGGAAGTGTTCGCCCAGAACGTGGAGTTCCTGAGCGGGAACGGCGGGAACGGAGCCGGAGCGGCTGAAGGCGCGACGGATGTGACGGCGGAGGTACAGGGAGATCTGCCGTTCTGATAACTGAATGCTGTGCGGTGGCGGAATAGATGAGGTGATATCATCCAGACGCTGGACAGGCGGAAGCAAGGTTTCGCAATTAAGCCTTGTGTGCCCGGTCGGGTCAGTAGACGCTACGTGGCGAGAACGTGCGAGGACGAACAGATTGCGATGGGCCGTCCTGCGTGGGCCAAGATGAACGTTCATGTGAGGTGCAAATCCTCACCCGCATTGCAGATACATGCCCGGATTAAGCGGTCCAGCGAGGCCGCATCCGGGCGATTCAAATGGAGGAAGAATGAAACTTGGAAGTTTGTTCGATGGCTCCGGAGGGTTTCCGTTGGCTGGCGTGTTGTGCGGAGTGGAACCTGTGTGGGCATCAGAGATCGAACCTTTCCCGATCAGAGTCACGAAACAGCGGTTCCCGAACATGAAGCATCTTGGAAGCGTGACCGATGTAAACGGGGCGGAGGTCGAGCCGGTCGATATTATCACTTTCGGAAGCCCATGCCAGGATCTCAGCGTAGCTGGAAAACAGGCAGGGATCCACGATGGCGAACGGTCCAGCCTGTTTTTCGAAGCAATACGGATTATTAAGGAGATGCGAGATGCTACAGCAGATAACTATCCAAGATTTGCTGTCTGGGAAAACGTTCCCGGAGCCTTCAGCAGCAACAAAGGGGAAGACTTCCGGGCAGTCTTGCAGGCGTTCTCCGAATTGTGTGGGGGGGGTGCTGTACCTCGACCTGAGAAGGGCAAATGGAAGCCTGCTGGAACCGTTGTGGGAGACGGTTGGAGCCTTGCCTGGCGTGTCTATGACGCTCAATTTTGGGGAGTCCCCCAGCG
>Ga0310690_10000955_pt1 | contig 55433 bp, 48 predicted proteins | sample AusTroGonzalo_MG_2_FD_207661 | JGI IMG/M metagenome (GOLD analysis project Ga0310690, IMG submission 207661) | Bovine rumen microbial communities from tropical cattle in Woodstock, Queensland, Australia - Gonzalo_04 (v2) (version 2) | ecosystem: Host-associated > Mammals > Digestive system >... | reverse complement strand
TACGAAGATTTCTTTCCATAAGACTTGTGCTTTAGTTCTGTTTTTCTTTTTCAGCGAGGATAGTGATCATGAGAGCGATATCCTTGCGGGTCTTCTTGAATTTGGAAGTGTCTTCCAGCGGAGAAATAGCGTGGTTGATCTTCATGGTGTCGAGATTGTTCTTCTCGATCTGGATGCGGTCGCGCAGGTCTGCTACAGACATTTCGCGTGCTTCTGCTGCTTTCATTGTCTTTTCTCCGATTAATTATTCTACATAATCCCTGCGGACCACGAATTTGGTCGCGATGGGGAGTTTGTTGGCGCCAAGACGCATAGCTTCCTTTGCGGTCTCGAGGGATACGCCCTCTGCCTCGAAGATGATACGGCCGGGAGTGATAGGAGCGACGAATGCATAGGGATCGCCCTTACCTTTACCCATACGGGTGTCGAGAGGCTTCTTGGTGATCGGCTTCACAGGGAAGACGCGGATCCAGATCTGACCTTCACGATTCATTCTACGAGAGATAGCCTGGCGGGCAGCTTCGATCTGCTGCGCAGTGAGCCAACAATTTTCAAGGGTCTTGATTCCGAAAGAACCGAAAGCGAGCTGGTTGCCGCGCTGGGAATTACCCTTCATACGGTTCTTCTGTTCCCTTCTAAATTTTGTTCTCTTAGGTTGTAACATTGTAGTATTACTTTAAAAAATATTTTCCTAAAACCTTAACTGACTGATTATCAACGGAGTAGCCCGTATTAAGCCAATTTTTGGGACTGCAAAGTTAGTAATTTTTTTGCAATCCGCAATAGTCTTTTGAAAATTTTTCAAACATTTTCGACGAGGAATTTTTCAGCTAACTATCCGTGTTTTGCGCTAGTTACGAGATGCCGTCTGATTTTCTTTGCAACATTTTCGACCGGGACTTCCGGAGTTATCTGCAATCCCTGGAAACCTTGAAACCGAACCGCCGGAACGAAAGATATCCGATGCGATTCCGCCGGAAGACACAACCGCCCGGCGGGATCAGGCAGCGCCTCCCGCAATCCAGGGAAAAGGGGAATTTTACTCTAAATCTGCTCCGGGAATGGAGAAGGTTAGTTCAAAGGTGGGCCGCAGGCTCCTGTCGGCACACTTGGGGCCGTAAAGGGTTGCACTGTAGTAGCGGTCCTTGTCAAGCAGGTCTTCAGCTGTCTCCGAAGTACCGGAGTTGGCATACAGACTTGCCATCAGGTAGTAGTTGTAATAATTGGAGTAAGAGTCGTAGCCGTAGCCACCATAGCCGTAGCCGTAGCCGCCATAGTACATATTGTTGTAGTACTGCTGGTACATCAGCATCTGGTAGTAATCGCTCATGCTGCTGTTGGTACTGTTACTCACCTTTGTGACCTCATGTGCGGTGATAATCAGCCATATATCATATTCGCCCGCAAGCAGTTTACGGCGCTTCATAATATCGTTCTCGGTTTCACCGCTTTCCTCAGTCTCATGAATCTTCAAAAGCTCCTGAAGATGGTAGGTGATATCAGGCTCGTAGCGTAGCGTACTACGGTTGACCGTACCCTGGTTCTCGTCCGAGGATGTAGCATCCGTGAGACCGGCAAAGACCACCGTGGAGTCGTTCTGGCGAATCCTGCAAGTCGGAGACAGGATGTATGGGTACTTGTCCATGTCTCTGTAGTCGTCCGGGAAGCGGAACGGGAGCTTCAGGCTTGCCTTGTTGATGACGGTTTTGCGGGGATCGCCCCCTTCTGCCGTAATGAGAGATTCTGCCAAATGCTTGAGCTCAAGCGCGGAAATCACAGGTTTGAGACCTCCGCCGCCTTCAATCGCCACTTCTTCTTCCGCAAGGCCCTCCATAGCCCTCGTCTCGTGCCCCGTCAGGTTGAGGCAATACTCGGGATAGCTGCCTCTGGTTCCATTTTTGACAAGGGAATCAACGTCGGTGAATTCCATCAGTCCGGGAAGAAAGTAGAAGGAGGTATCCTTTTCCGGCTTGCCGTCGAAGTCATAGTCGCAGCTGAGGTCGAGCCTTGCGTAATTGCCCGTCACGTACCCCAGGTCGCTGTTGTAGCCGGTCTGCAGTTCGAAGATGCTGATACGTCCCCCTTCTCCCACAGGAATGTCGGTGGAAAGATGGATTCCAGGTATCTTGCTGGTGTAACTGCTGAAACTCTTGAGATCATCCTGCGTGAGACTTAGGACACGCCGGGCAAATTCTTCTGAAAAATCGAAGACGAGAGAGTCGGTGCCGTTGACGACGGGAATACTGGTCGCGATGCTCTTGCTGTAGTCCACCTTGACGGTATTGCCGTTGGAATCATAGTCTCGCCCGACACGTATTGGTGCCTCCAATGCATGCACCCTGACGTTCTGAAGAATGTTCTGCTGGTTCTCGGAGGCCACGGAAACGGTGTCCAGGGCTACAGTGAAACGAAAACGCCGTATTTTGGCTGCCGCGACATTGCCGAAGTCCAGGGTATCGTTCTCAGGCACCAAAGTCATGGCGCAACTGCGGGTAGTAAGGCCGAAGCGGGAGTCCCGTATTGCTCCGATGGTGATTCTTGTCAGGGAGAATCCGGACAGGGAGTCTGCCAGCTGCTGGGAAATGGATCCGTATGGCAGCTCGGAGACAGTAGGGTGTATGGTGTACGTCTGGTCAACAGGAATCAAGCTCCCGCCCAGTTCCGTATTGATTTCCACACAAGACAGGCAGCATAACAACGCCGCCGCTATGGCAGGAAAAGTGAGTCTCATTGTCTCAGATAGTGTCGTAAAAAGCGTTGTACGCGTCAACGTAGGAGCCGTCTTCAAGAGCCTTGGCGTCGAATGCAAGCGTGGGGAGATTGCAGGATTTGACGTGCTTCAGGAGTTTGGCGTCCGTTCCCGGCGAACCGAGAATAATGCCGTCGGCATACTGGATGGCGGTTTTAGCAAGATTTATGCCATCCGGCTTATCCATAAAGGGCAGGTCCCCCTCTCCCAAACCTCCGAACGCGGCCTTGGATGCAAAACCGGGGCGGAACCCGCCTGAAGGTATGTCGTCGTAAAGGGAAAGGACAATTTTGCTGGAGGAAAAAATCGGATCGTCCTTGTAAGCTTTCTTGAGGTATGCTGGAACCAGGTGGGACATCCATCCGTGGCAATGTATGATATCCGGGGCCCAACGGAGCTTCTTCGTGGTCTCCAGGACACCGCGGGCGAAGAAAATGGCGCGCTCGTCATTATCTTCGAAGAACTTCCCTCCTTCGTCGCAGAACATCTGCTTGCGACGGAAGTAGTCTTCGTTATCAATGAAATAGACCTGGATTCTGGCGGAGGAAATAGAGGCCACCTTGATAATCAGGGGATGATCGACGTCCGAGATGATGATATTCATCCCCGACAGGCGTATCACCTCGTGCAGCTGGTTCTTGCGCTCGTTTATAAATCCGTAGCGCGGCATGAAGCAGCGAATTTCCTTCTTTCGTTCCTGAATACACTGCGGCAGCTGCCTGGCAATGCCTGCGATCAGAGACTCCGGGACGTATGGAAGCATCTCGGAATTCACGAACAGGACTTTCTTTACATCTTGTGCCATTTGCACAAAGGTAAGAATTTTTTTTGAAATATTGATAATTCACTATATTTGGAGTCAATTTGGGAGATTATGGCTAAAGAGGAAAAGAAAATAATCCGCCGCAGGCTTCGCAACGCCTACGCCTCCAGTATCATCAGCATCAGCCTGGTGCTGCTCCTGATTGGCGTGGCCGCGCTCCTTATAGTAAACGCCCGTTCGGTTTCCGATTATTTCAAGGAAAATATGCAGCTCTCGGTCCTGTTGAAGCAGGACGCAACTGAGCAGCAAGCTCAGGAATACCAGAAATCCATAGAGACGCTTCCGTTCATAAAAGGGACGCACCTGGTTACGCGCGAAGAAGGGACTGCAGAGCTGGAAGAAATGCTAGGCAAGGACTTTCTCTCCGTGTTCGAAACGTCCCCGGTACCGCTTTCGCTTGAAATTTCTCTCAGGGCGGATTATGTGTCGGCAGACAGCGTGGCGTTAGTGCGCCGTGCACTCGGAGCTTCGCCGCTGGTGGAAGAGGTGGAGTATCAGCAGACCCTGGTGGAGACGCTCAACGAAAACCTGGCTAAGATTTCGTTGGTGCTCGGGATTTTCATCCTGCTTATGCTCTTTATCTCTTTTGTTCTGATTAACAATACGGTACGCCTCAATGTCTTCTCCCGCCGCTTTACGGTTCATACCATGCAGCTGGTTGGAGCAACCAGGGCATTCATACGCCGTCCATTCATGAACGGGGCTGTGGTTCAGGGACTTCTGTCCTCGGCACTTGCGCTCGGAGTGCTTTCCGGCGTGCTGGCTTTGATGAAGCGTTCCTTCCCCCAGCTTTTCTCCGTGTTTGACACTCGCTCGATGCTTATCGTGGCAGCTACCGTTGTGACGAGCGGAGTGCTGATTTGCGTGATAAGTACCTATCTGGTGGTGAATAAACTGGTCTCTCTGGATAAAGACCGATTATACTATTGATATGAGCAAGAAAATGGCAATGTCCCGCAAAGGTCTCAGGTTGTTGCTGGCAGGTCTGCTGGTGATGATTGCGGGTTATATTCTGATGATGGGAGGAGGGAGTACGGACCCGAACGTGTTCAACTACGACATGTTTGACTGGAGGCGTCTTGTTGCTGCTCCGCTGGTAATTCTTGCCGGCATTGTGATCGAGGTGGTCGCCATTATGGGAAGGTTCGACGACAAGGAAAAGAAGTAGCTGATTATGAATTGGTTTCAAGCTTTACTACTGGGATTGGTACAGGGGCTTACCGAGTTCCTTCCGGTCAGCAGCAGCGGTCATCTGGCCATAGGCCGGGAACTGCTTGGAGTAGAAGACTCCGGAGATCTGGTTTTTGAGGTCGCCGTGCACGCCGCAACTGTCCTGGCTACGATAGTGGTTTTCCGCAAAGAAATTTGGAGGCTGCTGTGCGGCCTTTTTAAATTTCGGTATAACGACGAGACAGATTATATTGCAAAGATCTGCGTGTCAATGATTCCCGTGCTTATCGCCGGGGTGTTTTTCAAAGATGCAGTGGAGAGTGCCTTCGGCTCGATGCTGGTCGTGGGGCTTGCGCTGATAGTCACCGCGATGCTGCTGACGTTTTCAGACTGGAAAGCGCGCTCTTCAGCTCGCTCCAAAGGCGCTTTGCCTAATGAGTGCCGCAACGGCATATCTTTCTGGCAGGCGTTCATTGTTGGACTCGGCCAGGCGTTCGCAGTTATCCCCGGACTGTCCCGCTCTGGCACTACCATCAGCACCGGCCTTATTTGCGGCGTCCGCCGGGAGAGTATGGCCCAGTTCTCGTTCCTCATGGTCCTTGTTCCCATACTTGGTGAGGCTTTCCTGGATGTGGTAGGAGGAGATATGGCGGCTTCTTCCATCGGCTTCGGGCCATTGGCCGTCGGCTTTGTGGCAGCTTTTATTTCCGGGTTGTTCGCTTGCAAACTTATGATTGCCCTGGTTCGCAGAGCTCAGCTTAAGTGGTTCGGCCTTTACTGCGCCGTAGTGGGACTGGCGGTCTTGTTATTTCTCGCATAATGGAAGGGCGTTCACTGGTCTGGTTCGTTTCCGATGTACACCTTGGCTTGCACACGGCCGACCCTGCCGAGCGGGAGGCCCGTTTCATTGCTTTCTTGAAGCGGATTCCCAGGGATTCGCAGGCTCTTTATCTGCTTGGCGACATTTGGGATTTCTGGTATGAGTACCGGGATGTAGTGCCACGCGAGGGGGCCCGTGTGGTGGCGGAACTTTTAGCGCTGATGGACGCTGGAGTACAGGTATTCTTTTTCCCGGGGAACCACGACATGTGGTGTTTTTCCCATTTTGAGAGTCTGGGGATGAAGCGCTGCGAGCAACCTCAACTGGTAGAAATCGGCGGCAAGACCTTCTGCCTGGGGCACGGAGACGGACTTGGAGGCGGCAACTTCAGCTACCGGTTTCTGCATTTCCTTTTCGCCAACCGCTTCATCCAGTGGTGCTTCAGTCTGCTGCACCCGTGGCTGGCATTCAGGTTAGGGACGGGTTGGTCAGGCAATAAGCGCGCTGCTCACGATGGGTACCATTTCCGGGGGGAATCCGAATCTCTTTATCGTTTTGCCTTGGAGCAGTCATCACATGTTCACGTGGATTATTTCATTTTCGGACATTTCCACGACGCCGTTGACATGACACTGCCCGGCGGGGCACGCCTGATTGTACTTAAGGATTGGATTGGCGGCGGAGAACCTTATGCCTTGTTCGATGCGGTTAACGCTTCTTTTTCGGTTTCTTTGCCGGCTTCTTCACCTCGGAACTGAGTCGTTCCTGCTTGATAACAGTTTTATTGGGGGCTTCCCAGAATATAGAATAGTAGAACTGGTCCCATTGGCCACTGTCCCATATCTGCACCAGTTCCTCTATTTTCCTGTCCTTGCCCTTGGGGTCGTAGCGGGCCTTGAGGTCGTGCGAGAAGAGTTTGGCTATTACCTGCCAGAAATTGGCGGCAAGTCCGCCTTCGTATTCCTTGATTATCTCAAACGGGCACATTCCGCATTCGCGGTCTATCAGCCGCATCAGCACCATTCCCTGTGAGATGGTCATTTGTTTAATGTCTTTGGAGAAGATGTTGAGAAGTTCCCGCTCCACGTTCTTTATGTATTGATTGCGCTGGGAGCGCCTGGTGGCGTCTGCGGCTATGGTGCTGTCTACCTGGGCAATCATTTTCCGGCCCACAAGGGCATAGGGATAGACTTTGTTGAAGTTATACACCAGCCGGTATTCCCTGCGCCAGTCTCCGTCTTTCTTGAATCCTCGGCCCCGGGGGAACACCCAGATGGGTTCCAGGGTGTCGAAGAATGTGGTGTCGCTGCCCTCTACCTGATAATACATGGGATAGCCCTTAGGGGTTGCGCTTCCCTGCGCGGCTGCCGGCAGCGAGGCTGACGCCGCGGCAAATGTCAGTAACATCAGTATGAGTGCAAATCTTTTCACGTCGCAAAGATAAACAAATTCTGCGCCACCGCAGATTTTGTTTATCAACTACTATCCCCCTGCACCCCCAGGGGACGGGGGGCGTTCCCCCCGCAACCCCCTGACATCAGTAATTCTGCGCCACCGCAGATTTTGTTTATCAACTACTATCCCCCTGCACCCCCAGGGGACGGGGGGCGTTCCCCCCGCAACCCCCTGACATCAGTAATTCTGCGCCACCGCAGATTTTGTTTATCAACTACTATCCCCCTGCACCCCCAGGGGACGGGGGGCGTTCCCCCCGCAACCCCCTGACATCAGTAATTCTGCGCACCGTTATTTCAGCCGCTATGAAGAAAAAACTAGCCTCACATATATAATTGTAAAAAAATAATTATTTTTGCAGGACGGCCCTTAACCACGGCCAACCACAAAACATAATGACCAACAATAGAGAACTCTCGTTCTGGCAGATGTTCAACCTCAGCTTTGGATTCTTCGGAGTCCAGATAGCCTACGCACTCCAGAGCGCAAATATCAGCCGAATCTTCGCCACCCTTGGCGCGGATCCCCATCAGCTTTCATTTTTCTGGATACTCCCACCGCTTATGGGTATGATAGTACAACCACTCATAGGCAAGTGGAGCGACCGTACCTGGACACGGATGGGACGCCGTAAACCATATCTCCTTATTGGTGCCATAGTGGCTGTGCTTGTGATGCTTTTCCTGCCCAACGCCGGCAGCCTGAAGCTTTCTACCGCTTACGTTTTCCTGGGACTCAACGCCGCCATGTGGTTCGGCCTGTTCTCGCTTATTTTCCTCGACACCTCCATCAACGTGGCCATGCAGCCTTTCAAGATGATGGTGGGAGATATGGTGACGGAGAAGCAGAAGGCCGAGGCCTATAGCATCCAGAGTTTCCTCTGTAACGCCGGCAGCCTTGTAGGCTACCTCTTCCCCATTTTCTTCACATGGATAGGAATAAAGAATACCGCCCCTGAGGGCATGGTGCCGGACAGCGTTATTTATAGTTTTTATGTTGGAGCCGCCGTACTTATCGTCTGCGTTCTCTATACTTTCTTGAAAGTCAAAGAGATGCCTCCAAAGGAATATGCCGAGTTCCACAGAATTGCCGATCAAGCCGGCAATGACGGAGGCAGCGGCAGGGCATCCAAAGGCGAGGGCCTCATCACGCTCCTGGTCAAAGCCCCCAAGACCTTCTGGACCGTGGGCCTGGTACAGTTCTTCTGCTGGGCCGCCTTCCTATATATGTGGACTTACACCAACGGCGCTATCGCCCGCAACTGCTGGGGCACCACCGACGTAGCCTCGGCCGAATACCAGGCCGCAGGTAACTGGGTGGGCGTTCTCTTTGCCGTGCAGGCCGTCGGCTCCATACTTTGGGCCCTCGTTATTCCTAAGTTCAAAAACCTCAAGCTCGCCTACGTAATCAGCCTTCTCGCCGGTGCCGCAGGTTTCGCTTCTGTAATGTTCATTCACAACCAGTACCTGCTCTTCGTCAGCTACTTCCTTATCGGCTTTGCATGGGCGGCCATGCTTGCCCTGCCGTTCACCTTCCTCACCAATTCGCTGGAAGGCAACCCCTACATGGGAAGCTACCTGGGCCTCTTCAACTGCACTATATGCTTGCCGCAAATAGTTGCAGCAGCCACCGGAGGTGCGGTTATCAGCCTCGTGGGCGGCAGCCAGGGCACCATGCTCCTGCTCGCCGGCATATTCCTGGTGCTGGGCGCATGCAGCGTAAGCCTCGTAAAGGTAAAATCAACCAAATAACAATAACACAAATGAAAAGAGTATTCAGCATTGTTCTGCTCCTCTTAGGCTTAGGCCTTGCAGCTCAAGCACAGGGCTACCAGATCAAGGGTGTCGTAGAGGACGCTCTCGGTCCGGTGATCGGAGCCACTGTAATGGAGAAGGGAACCACTGTCGGAACATCCACAGGACTGGACGGAGAGTTCATACTCACCGTATCCGGTCCTGACGCCACCGTGGAAATCAGCTGTATAGGATATAGCAGCCGCATTTTCAAGGCCTCCGAAGTCTCCGAGCACATTATGCTCGCAGAAGACTCGGAATTCCTTGAAGACGTCGTGGTAATCGGATATGGTTCCCAGAAAAAGAAAGAGGTGACGGGCTCCGTGGCCTCCATCAAGAGTGAAGACTTCAATGCCGGTGTGAAAACCAACCCTATGGGACTGCTCCAGGGCAAAGTGGCCGGCCTGAACATCATCAAGACAACTTCCGACCCTACCAGCACCGGCTACAACATCCAGATTCGCGGTTTCTCTACCCTGGACAAGGGTACCGGCACCAGTCCGCTGTTCATCGTGGACGGCGTGCCCGTGAGCAATATCGACAACATCTCCCCGGATGAAATCGCTTCCATGGACGTTCTGAAGGACGGTTCTGCGGCAGCTATTTACGGAACACGAGGAACCAACGGCGTCATCATCATCACCACCAAGCGCGGCGATGCCTTCTCGGATGTTGCACACACCAGAGTCGAATATTCCGGCTACGCTTCCGCCTCGGTACGCAATGCCAGCACCGGCATGGCTACTGCAGCACAGTTCCGCAAGCTGAACGAACTATCCGGCGGGCTCGCAGCCCCCAACGTATATACCGGCCCCGAAGGGCAGGAATACAACACCGACTGGCTCTCCGAAGTCTGCCGCCCCGCAGCCATCGCCCACAACCACAACGTGGCAATAGTAGGCTCCTCCGGCAAGTTCAACTATCGTGCAGCTGTCAACTATAAGAATGCTGAGGGTATCGCCAAAACCACCAACCGAAACGAGATCATGGCCAAGCTGGCCGCCGGTCAGAAGGCTCTTGACGGCTGGCTGGACCTGCAGTACGACCTCAGCTATATGCGCTACCGCAACGATTTCTTCTGCGGCGACTTTAAGAATGCGGCTCTTCTGAATCCCACATACCCGGTTTATGACGAAAACTCTCCGAACGGCTTCTACTGGCGCTCCGAGGAGACCGGATTCGTGAACCCGGTGGAAAACATGAGGCAGAAAGAGTCCTACAGCACCGGAAACTACTTCCGCGGCAGCGTGAAGGCCACCGTCAACATCAAGCCTGTGCAGGGCCTCAAGGTGAGCGGATTCGCAGCCCTTGAAGAGGGTGACAACAATAGCTACTGGTACAACAGTATCATAAATACCGATGCCGCAGGTTCTGAGAAATCCGGACGCGGCGGCGACCGTACTTTCAACAAGCTCTTCGAATTCACCGCAGACTGGACGCGCAACTTCGACGGGCACAACATCGCGGTGGTGGCAGGCGTTTCCTATCAGAACTTTTTTACCGACTCCGAGAGCATGGCCAACAAGGGCTACGCGGTTCCGGCCGTGATGAAGTATTACAAGATGGGCGACGGCGACGCCTCCAAGAAGTATATGGAAATGAGTTCCGGCACCAGCCAGCACACGCTCATCGCACAGTTCGCCCGTGCCAACTACAATTATAAGGAGAAATACCTCCTCTCCGCCTCGCTGCGCCGTGAGGGCTCTTCCCGTTTCGGTCCCAACAACAAGTGGGGCTGGTTCCCTGCAGTGAGCGCAGGCTGGCGCATCAGCGGGGAGGACTTCATGAAGAACGCAACCTGGGTGAACGACCTCAAGCTGAGGCTCGGCTTCGGCGTCACCGGTAATGACCTGGGCAGCGACCTTCGCAGCGTGGAACTCCTTTCCAACGGTGGAACCTTCTGGTACAACGGCGCATACGTTTATACCTACACCGTCAGCCAGAACGTCAACCCCGACATTCGCTGGGAGAAAAAATACGAGTACAACCTCGGAATCGACTACTCACTGCTGAAAGACCGCCTGTACGGTAGCCTGGATATCTACTACCGTCACACTACGGACCTTCTCTGGGACTACGAAGTACCTACTCCTCCTTATCAGTACCCCACCCTTCTGGCCAACGCCGGCAAGATGGACAGCTATGGCGCCGAACTCAGCCTCAGCTACGTGGCTGTGCAGAAAAAGGATTTCACTTGGGTAACCACGCCTACCATATCATTCAACCGGAACAAAATCACCTCTCTGTCCGACCCTTCCCAGGGTTTCAACTACACCCAGACAACTTCCGGCGGAGTGGGAGAGAACGGCATAATGAACACCGACACCCAGATCCTAGTCGAAGGCGAGGCCGTGGGCAGCTTCTACGGCTATAAGTTCCTGGGAATCAATCCTACTTCCGGCATGTGGACCTACATTAAGCCAGACCAGGGCGACGGCGTGGTACGCTACTGCGACGAAAGTACCGCCGTGGAGGGCGACCGACAGGTCATAGGCAACGCCCAGCCCCTCTTTACCTTCGGCTGGAACAATACCGTACGCTGGGGCAACTGGGACGCCACCCTTTTCCTCCGCGGCGTGGTAGGTAACAAGATACTCAACGTCACCCGCTGGGCTTACGGTCCCATGAGGGCCAATAACAAGAACGTCTTCATGAAAGATGTGAACGGAGCCAATACCACCCTTACCCAGAAGGGCCAGTTCTCCGACTACTACCTTGAAGACGGCAGCTACATGAAGGTTGATAACCTCACAATAGGCTACACCCTCCCTGTCAAGGAGAACAAGTACGTCCAGTCCGCCCGCTTCTACATAACCGGGCAGAATCTGTTTACCCTTACCGCCTACAGCGGCCAGGATCCCGAGGTCAACACCACCTCCGTTTGGAACGGCGGCATCGATTACTGCTCGTTCTACCCGCCGGTGGCGACTATACTCTTCGGCGTAAACCTGAGCCTGTTCTAATCTTTAAAAGGAGTAATCATGAAAAAGATAGTCATTGCAATAATTAGTGCCGCCCTGCTTGCCGGCCTGTTCAGCTCCTGCGACAAGATGCTGGAAGAAATCAACTACGGCAACCCCACCACGGCGGACATGATGACCAACGAGGCCAACGTCCCTCTGCTGGTTGGCCAGTGTTATGCCGAAATCAAGTGGCTCCACGACCATTGGGGCTACTGGGGAGTGGTAACCCTGACCGCAGACGAGGGCCTCTGCCCCACCCGCATCCCTGATGACGACTGGAAAGACGGCGGATACTGGCGCAACCTCAACACCCACAACTGGAATGAAATGGGTGGTGCTTTCCGCAACATCTGGAATACCACTATCGCTGGTGCGGTGCTCTGCAACAAGCTCATCAAGACTTTGGAGACCTACAAATCTTCAATGTCGGAAAAAGTGTTCGCCCAATATACCGGAGAACTTGAAGTGATGCGCAGCTATTACTATTACATGCTCTTCGACTGTTTCGGCCGCATCCCCTATCTGGAGGAATTCGTGGACAGGGCCAGCGATCCGCTTATGGAACCTTCTGCAGTGTGGTCCAAGCTGGTTGACTGCCTGGAAAAGAACGCCCCCAACCTGCCGGCCGTCACGGACGACGCCAGCCGCGCACTCAACTACGGCAGAGCCACCCAGGGCCTGGCATACGCCCTGCTGGCCCGCCTCTACCTGAATGCCGAGTCTTTCGACTGCACTCCTGCCAACATTGAATTAAAGAATGAGCACACTACCCCTATCAAGTCCGTCAACGACTTCTATACCAATGCCGTACGCTGCTGCGACGCCATCATAAACGCCAAGTCCTACTCCATCGAGCCGGATTATTTCAGCAACTTCAAGATAGACAACTCCGCATCCAAGGAAAATATCTTCGTGATAGTTGAGAACGGCGAGGCGGCCATAGACGAGCGTTCCGGCGGCGACGGCATGATGCTCAACAAGCTCCGTATAGCCCTCCTGACCCTTAACTACAACCATCAGAAGACCTACAATATGATAGAGACGCCTTGGAACGGTTTCTGCGCCAGGCCCTCATTCATGGACAGGTTTGCTGCAACCGACGTGCGCGGTCCCGGTAACGAGGGACTCGGAACAAACGACACCAAGCAGTGGGGGTGGTTCCTCGGACCTATCTACGATGCCAACGGCAATCTCACCCGCGACAAAGACAAGGCACAGTCGCCCGCAATCATAGTGAAGGACGTGACTTCCCTCACAGAGGCTAGCGACCTGGACGGAGCACGCAACATCAAGTACGAGATAGACAAGTCCGGCAAGTATAAATACAGCGAGAACGACTTCGTACTCTTCCGCTATGCAGACGTGCTCTGGATGAAGGAAGAGGCCATACTGCGCGGCGGAGTTGGCGACTCCGGCTGGGAAACGCCCGACTTCCAAACCCTGCGCAATAGATCATTTGCATACGATGACAATCCCGCGGCAGCATATGCGGCGGCATATCCCAAGGCCCTGTCTCTCAACGGAATTCTGGACGAGCGCGGACGCGAGTTCTCATGGGAGAACATGCGTCGCAGAGACCTCATCCGCTTTGGCAAGTTCAACGACAACAGTTATGTACAGTTTGTAACTGCCAGGGATGAGTTCCGCAAGTGGTTCCCCATCCCATACAAGATACTGGAAAAGTCCGTACGCGACGAAAACGGCAACGCCGTATGGACTCAGAACCCTGGATATTAAAACACATTATTAACAACCATTAACCATTCATTTCATTTTATGAAAAAAGTTATTTTATTTGCATTTGCAGCTTTCGCTATCCTTGCTGTTTCCTGCAAGGAGAAAGATCCTATTAAGTGGGACGATGTAAAGGTGGACGGATTCTATGTGGCCGGCCCCGCTACTGGTTCCGATGAAATCAAGCCCGATTGCATTATGGCAGCCGGCTTCAATGAGGTGGACAAAGCTGTCCGCGAGGGTATGTACGAGAAGTACATCGTCCTCGAGGCAGACAAAGATTTCTACCTGCTCTACAACGACGGTGGCAACAAGAGCCGTTACAGCGCAACTCTCGCCGAGTTCGAAACTCCTACTGAGGAGGCCTATTCAGACAACCCTGCAAAGGTGCTCAAGGGTAAACTGATCGTCGGCAATGACGCTCCCGCTATGAGGGTAAGCAAGACCGGTCTGTATCATATCGTGCTCGACAACAACAAATTGGGCGACCTCAAGGATGCTCAGATTCTCCTCCTCGACGCCAGCGACTTCGGCGTGCGCGGCGGTATGAACAGCTGGGGCTTCACCTCCTCCGACCCTGTGGTTACCACCTTCTCCAACGACGGCGTTACCTTCACCTTCAAGGATCAGAGCCTTGCAAAGAACGGTTCCTTCAAGTTCTCGACAGGCAACTACTGGAAAGTCACTCTTGACGATGCCGGCAAGGTAAAGGCAGAGGTTTCCCTCGGTGAGACCGGTGACGGCCTCGGACTGGCAAACAACCCCAACATCACCTCCGAGAAGACCAATAACATCTTCGTAGAGAAGGGCGGTCTGTACGACATCACCCTTACCTTCAAGCTCGCTCAGGGCTCCTTCAACAAGAGTTTCAGCTACACTGTTACCTGCACCAAGGAATCCACTGCTCCTGAGACCATGTATATGAATGGCGGCCAGTGGGGTGGCGACAGCTGGGATTGGTCAGCTCCCGGTATCGTCGAACTCTCCGGCATTCCCAGCGCACCCGGTTACTTCTGGGCTACCCGCTGGTTCGACGGTTCCCAGGAATTCAAGTTCTGCGCCGTCAAGGCATGGAATGGAGACTTCGGTACCAACGGCCAGAACTGCAAAGTTCCCGCAAGCGGCTTCTACACCGTATTTGTAAACGGCAACGACAACACCGTAGAGATTCTCCCCGCTGAGGTTTACGGCATCGGTAGCGCATGGGGCGCAGATGCCTGGGACTTCAACGCACCCGATATTGTCAAGTTCGTACCCGACGGCCAGGTACTCAAGGCCACCGTTACCAACACCGACAGTGCAGTGCGCGTATCCAGCAAGATTCTTCCTGCAGCACCTATCGATGGCGTAACCACTCCTAACGGCTGGGTTGACTGGTGGAAGACAGAGTTCGTGTGGTTCGACGGCAAGATTGCATACCGCGGCGCCGGCGGCGACCAGGAGCGCGTAGCAGTCCAGGCAGGACAGGTAATCACCCTCGACTTCAACAACGGTACAGTCCAGGTCAACTAATCGGCACACGCCAAGATTTGTTCTTACGGCTCCCGATCTCCGGGGGCCGTTTTTATTTGGATCATCGGGAAAAATGATTACATTTGCGGAAAAATGATATCACCTATGATGAATTCAGGTACACGAACCCAGACGGTTCTCCGTCTTCCCAATGAGCTTTACCTGCGCGTCAAGCGCAGTGCAAAGGAGCAACACCGTTCCTTCAACAGCTATGTAGAAGATGTCCTGGACAGGGCTACGGCCCTGGAATTCCCCAAATTGGGACCGGACTTCAAAATTTCCGACGAAATCCTGGCATTGAAGGGTTCCGGTTTTAAACGGCCTTCACAAGAAGTGATAGACGCCGATCCCAAACTCGCTTACCTTGTAAATAAATATGGACTATGAAAATTTTTTTGGATACAAATGTCATTCTTGACCTTTTGGAACCCAAGAGGCCAGGAGCAGAATCTTCCACCATTCTCTACCAACTGGCACGGGACAAGCATATTGAAGTATTCGTGTCGACCCAAAGTATTATTGATTCTTATTACATTGGGGGTAATTTTGGCGTGCCAAAAGCGGAAATAGATTCTCTGTCAAATTGGATGTTGGATCACTTTAATGTCCGTGCTATTGATTGCTTCGACATGAAGCAAGCCGTTTTATCCCCTAATCCTGATGTTGAAGATAATGCTCAGCTGTTTCTGGCAGAGGACTCGGGGTGTCATTGTTTTGTCACACACGACAAAGGCATAATTTCTCGCGAAGAAGAGGGGGGTATGTTTTTATTGTCTCCTGAACAATTCGTGGCCCGCATGCAATAGGAGCCTGGAGATTTGGAAATCCGGGGCGGAATTGCTAATATTGTGTGCTAACCATAACAGCTTCCATGAAACGCTTTTCCATACTTTTGCTGACGCTGGCGGCAATGCTGGCCTTCAGCTGCGACCCCAATACACTCAAGCCGGACGGATCCGGCGCGGACTATAGGCCTTACGGCATAACTTACCAGATTAACGTTTACAGTTTTGCCGACTCCGACGGCGACGGATGGGGAGACCTGCGCGGAGTTATCCGGCATCTGGATTACCTGGAATCCCTTGGTGTAAAAGCTCTTTGGCTGTCCCCTGTCCAGAAAGCCGAGTCCTATCACGGTTACAACGTGCTGGACTATTATGAAATAGATCCTCGCCTTGGCAGTGAATCCGACTTCAAAGACCTGATATCACAGGCCAAAGCCAAGGGCATAGACATTTATATGGACTACGTGCTGAACCACTCCGGACGCGGCGAGTGGTTCAGTAGTGCAGTATCCTCCGAAAGCAGCCCTTACCGCAGTTATTATGTACTCTCCGAAAGTCCCGAGGCCGATATAACTGCCGGAAAGGTGGACAACTGGGCAGGGGCGGTCAACCCCGGCATGGGCTATTGGCACGAGATATCCAGCGGAAACCTTGGTTACAAGGGACGCCTGCATTTCAAGTTGGACTGGAATGCAGAAACCGTCACGGTGACGGAAAGCATCGAGGACGCCCAGAATTCCAATAACTCCGCCAGCAAATGGCTGTGGGTAGGTGAGCCCGGCTACCTGGTGGGCCTCTATGAGACATCGGCCGGTATTCATGAAATCACTATTGATGTAGATACACCCTGGGGCTTTCTGGTTCGCTCCGACACATCCACCTGGGGAAACGGCACAAAATGGGGCGGCGACGGCAGCAGCATCAGTTTCGGGCAACCCTACACCATCAACAACAGCAAGGCAGAAAATATTACCTTCGGTGGCAGCAAGATATGGTATTTCGCCTCCTTCGACGGTAGCATGCCGGACCTCAACTACGGTCCTGCAGGCAGGGCATCGGAGTCCGCAGCGTTCAAGGACCTTGCCGGTTCGGCAGACAAGTGGATACAAATGGGCATCGCCGGCCTGCGCCTGGACGCCGTAATGTGGATTTATCAGCAACAGACTGAAGCCAACGTGGCTTTCCTCCGTCAATGGTACGACAGATGCAACGCCAGCTACAAGGCAGCAGGCGGGCAGGGAGATTTCTATATGGTAGGCGAAGTGTGGGAGAAGTCTGAAATAGAGGCTCCATATTACGAAGGCCTGCCATCCTGCTTCAACTTCAGCTACTGGTGGACCTTGAAGGATCGTCTGAACAGAGGAAAGGGCAGTGACTTCGCCTGGCACATTATGTATTTCCAGAACCTCTTCAAGACGTACAGGCAAGACTTCATAGATGCCATCAAGCTTTCCAACCATGACGAAGACCGTGCCGGCAGCGACCTCGGGCGCAGCGTAAACAAAATGAAGCTGGCCGGAGCGGTATTGCTTACCTCGCCGGGCAAGCCGTTCATCTATCAAGGCGAAGAGCTCGGTTACTGGGGCACCAAGAGCAAGGGTGACGAGTATATCCGCACCCCCATCAAATGGACTCAAAACAGTTCCGTACCTACCGTAGCCCTCGGCGGGAAAGTGGACTATGCAATGCTCGGTACAGATATCTCAGTGGATGTCCAGGAAAAAGACAGGAACTCTATCCTGAACACATACAAGACATTCGCTATGGCTCGCAACAAGTATAAGTCGCTTGGACGCGGTATTATTTCCGAGGTCAAGAGTCCAAATGAAGCGGTTGCCTTATGGACGATGAGCTACGATGGTGAGACTGTTCTGGTGGCCCACAATTTCGGTAGTTCCGAAGTAATTCTTGATCTCGATGGTTACAGCAGCTCCGAGCTGATAGTATCCAACGGTACGGTAAAGGGCTCCCGCAGCAGCCTTACCCTTGGTCCTTATTCCTCCGCCGTTTACAAACAATAATTCAGGTATGAGATATTTATATAAACTTCTTCCGTTGGCTGCTCTGCTTATTACGGCAGGATGCAGCAGCACTGAAGCTGCACCGAATCTAGTTCATGTTTTAAACAGTCCCGACGGGCTGCTCACGGTAAGTGTGGGCGTGAATGCAGAGGGAACGCCCTTCTATCAGCTCCAACGCAGAGAGACAACAGTAGTGGCGCCCTCCCGCCTGGGTTTTGAGCTCATGGACGGCACTTCGCTGAGCAATGGTTTCAGTATCACGGCTGTGAGCTTCGACAGCGCCGACGAAGTCTGGCACCCGGTGTGGGGCGAGGAGCGAGACATCCGCAATCATTATAACGAGATGACCGTTACCCTCGAGCAGCGTCCGGAAGGCGTAAAGGCCCCTCAAAGCGGTGTGAGCGTAACCGATCCGGAATATACCGGCGATCCGGGAAACGCATCTGGCAAAGGGGCTGTAATGACGGTCCGCCTGCGCCTTTACGACGACGGCCTTGGCTTCAGATATGAGTTCCCTCAGGAGAACAAGCTTCGCTACTTCAATATAAAAGAAGAACTTACTGAGTTCGCCATGAGCGGTGACCACATTGCCTGGTGGATTAGCGGTGATTATGACACCCAGGAGTTCAACTACAGCCGCACACGCTTGAGTGAGATTCGTGCTACTTCTGAGAGTATGCGCCTGGACAACGCTTCCACCACTGGATTCGGCCCTACCGGAGTGCAGACCTCCCTGCAGATGAAGACCGACGACGGACTATACATCAACCTTCATGAGGCGGCAGTTGTCAATTACCCCACCGCCAACCTTCTCCTGGACGACAAGCTACTCGTCTTCCGTACATGGCTTACTCCTGATGCCGATGGGGTTAAAGGCCGGCTTCAGGCACCTTGCGTGACGCCCTGGCGTACTGTTCAGGTCTGTGAAAAGGCTACTGACGTGCTCGCTTCGCGGCTTATCCTCAACCTCAACGAACCCTGCGCCATCGAGGATGTGAGTTGGATTCATCCGGTCAAGTATATGGGTGTATGGTGGGAGATGATTACCGGTAAGACTCAGTGGTGCTATACCTGGGACGTGCCTTCAGTGCAGCTGGGTGTTACCGATTACAGGACGCTTAAGCCTCACGGACAGCACGGGGCGAACAATGATAACGTTCGTCGTTACATAGACTTCGCCGCAGCAAACGGCTTCGACGCCCTGCTGATAGAGGGTTGGAACGAGGGATGGGAAGACTGGTTCGGCTGCCAGAAAGATTATGTCTTCGACTTTGTAACCCCTTACCCAGATTTTGACCTTCCGGCACTTAACGCTTACGCCCACAGCAAGGGAATACGTCTGGTAATGCATCATGAGACTTCCTCATCTACAATCAATTACGAGCGTCACATGGAAGCCGCGTACTCTCTGATGAACAAGTACAACTACGATGCGGTGAAGAGCGGTTACGTCGGGAATATTATTCCTTACGGCGAGCATCACTATAGCCAGCCAATTATCAATCATTATTTATATGCTCTTCAGCAGGCGGCAAAGCATCGTGTGATGGTGAATGCGCACGAGGCTGTACGGCCTACCGGTCTCTGCCGCACCTGGCCCAACCTCATCGGCAACGAGTCGGCCATGGGCAATGAGTACCGTTCTCTCATCAATCCGGGGCATACCTGTATTCTGCCGTTTACCCGCCTGCAAGGTGGTCCGATGGACTATACTCCAGGCATTTTCGAACAGGATATGAGTATTACGGCTCCGGGGCAGCATGGAAAGATGAGGCACACTATAGGCAACCAGTTGGGGCTTTATGTGACCTTCTACTCGCCGCTTCAGATGGCTGCCGATCTTCCTGAGAACTATGATCGTTTCCCGGACGCCTTCCAGTTCATCAGGGATGTGGCGGTGGATTGGGAGAAGTCTTTGTATCTGGAGGCTGAACCGGGTGAATATATTGTTACTGCCCGTAAACCTCGCCTGGAGACGCTGAATTCGGGAAGACTGTCCGGAAAATCAGGAGCGTATGAGTTTGTGTACGCCGAGGGTAAGGAGCACGATGTGTGGTTTGTGGGCGGCATCTGCGGCGAAAAGGCTCATGAGACGACTATTTCGCTTGACTTCCTGACTCCCGGGGTGAGATACGAGGCTACGCTTTATGCAGATAGCCCGGATGCCGATTACGAGACCGCTCCCCAGTCCTACACTATTGTACGCTACGTCGTTACATCTTCCGACAGCATTTCTGTCCGTATGGCGCGCTCCGGCGGCTTCGGCCTCAGTATCCGCAGCCTGTAACCATTGCGTCCGCGGTAACCAAGGGTGATAGTTAGTGTGCGATTGACCGCATTAATAAGGTCAGAGGGCTTCGGGGGGTATGCCCCCCCGTCCCCTGAGGGTGCAGGGGGATGGTCAGCGTCCGACTGGCCGCAATGTTAGGCCGAACACGGCGCTACCGGAGCCGGACATGGCGGCGTATGCAGCGCCGTGGCTGTAAAACTCTTCGATTTTGGCTTTAATTTCAGGGTGGCGAGCGCATACGGTACCCTCGAAGTCATTTACCACCAGACCGCGCCACTGATCCACGGAGAGCCTCAGAGCTTCCCGCAGTGGAAGAATTCCATCACCCGTGAGATGTATGTCGCTATTATTCCGATACTTACCTGAAACCGTTTGGGCAGAATGGCCTAAACGATTATTGGTAACAAACATATTATCAATCTGTTGCACCTCACGGGGAACGATACCTCCGTACGCTTCTTTCGTGCTGACAGCGACCGGCTTCCCGGTGGTAGCGTCAAGGGGTATCTCCACCTGCAGATCGTAGGCTGAGAGGTCTATGGGAAAGGGTTCCAGAATCTCGCCGCGTCCCGTAGCGAACATCGGATGGCAATAAACAAAAAACGCGCAGTCGGAACCCAAACGTGCCGCATAGGCGGCAAGCTCTGAGTCAGACAGGCCGAGAGAGCCCAGTTCATTGAGAATTCGCAACATGAAGGCTGCGTCGGCAGAACCGCCTCCGAGGCCGGCACCGACGGGTGCCCCTTTTACAAGATGTATCTGAACAGGCGATAGCGAAGGGAAATCGGCTTTCAACAGCTTCCAGGCCTTGACAGTGAGGTCCTCCATCGGGTCCCAGTCCACTCCTCCGTCACGCTCGATGGTAATAGACAGCTTGTCAGCCGGCTCCACGGTAAGATCGTCTCCTAAGCCATAATACGGCACGAACAGTGTCTCCAGATCGTGAAAGCCATCCGCACGCTTTCGCAGGACATTCAGCCCTACATTCACCTTTGTGCAGGTCCTGACAGTCATTGCTCTGCCGCGTTAGTATGCCCAGAATGCGCTCGTGCCAGAATTGGCGAGAGAAACGCCTGGACTTGCATATCACGCGCAACATCCTCCGGAATTCCACGCGAACGCATGTAGAACAATTCCTCCGGATTGAGGTAGCCGGTGGTAGCACCGTGTGAGCACTCCACGTCGTCGGCATAAATCTCCAGTTGAGGACGCGACTCCACGCTGGCGCTCTCCGACAGGAGCAGCGAATGGTTCTGCTGATGCGCCACCGTGCGGACTGCATCCTGCGCCACGTAAACCAGCCCGTCGAACGACACTTTGGAACAGCCTCCGGCCACGCTCTTGAAAAGCTGTTCCGAATGGCATCCGGGTACATTGTGACGCACCACGACGCTGATATCCACCCGCTCGGAGCCGCTGCTCATGCTGGCACCGGCAAGGTCCAGCGAGGCCCCCTTGCCGTCCAGATCGACTTCCAATGACAGGTGGCAGCTCACCCCCTCCGGCACGACCACAGTCATGCGGAGACTCTCCCCTTCTCCCAGCCGGAGAAATGAAGGAACTGCGTCACGACCTGCCACGTAAAGCTTATCCATCTATGCTGTCGTATCCTTGGTTTTCTATCTGCTGCACCAGTTCGGTGCCGCCGGTAGCCACTATGCGGCCGTCCTTGAGCACATGCACCACGTCCGGCACGATGTACTCCAGCAGCCTCTGGTAATGAGTAATGACGACGGAAGCGCTGCGGGGCGAACGAAGGCGGTTCACGCCGTCCGCCACAATCCGGAGCGCATCTACGTCCAGGCCGCTGTCGGTTTCATCCAGGATGCTCAATACCGGCTCCAGCATGGCCATCTGAAATATCTCATTGCGTTTTTTCTCGCCTCCGGAGAAGCCCACGTTAACCTCCCGCTTGGCGAATTCGCCCTTCATCTGCACGAAGGACATTTTCTCCTTGAGCAGCTTGAGGAACTCCGCCGGCTTGAGTTCAGGCAATCCTGCAGCCTTGCGGCGGGCGTTAATGGCCGCCTTCATGAAATTGGTAATGCTCACTCCGGGAATCTCGACCGGATATTGGAAGCTAAGGAAAATACCCGCCCAGGAACGCTCCTCAGGGGCCATGGCAAGCAAGTCCCGGCCGTCATACAGGACCGAACCCGCGCTAACCTTATAGTCCGGACGTCCCGCCAGCACGGCGCTCAGAGTTGATTTGCCGGCGCCGTTGGGCCCCATGATTGCATGTACTTCACCTCGGCGAATAGTCAGATTCACCCCTTTGAGTATCTCACGCCCCTCGATCCCCGCGTGGAGGTCTTTGATTTCTAACAGAATATCGCCCATCTCAGAAATTCAGAACTGCAATGACGGGATAGTGGTCGGAGATATATGGCTTTTCTGCATAAGTTTCGTCCACTACTCTGAAGCTCTCTGCTCCGGAGAAGCCCCGGTAATAGATATAGTCTATGATTAGACTGTCCGTTCCAAAACCATTGAAGGAAGGCTTGTCTTCTGTCTGTACAGCTGTCGTGCGCGCATCTATCATCTCAAGTGATTCAAGGCTCTTGAGACAGTCGTCTCCGGGCTCTACATTAAAGTCGCCGGTAAGGACGAGAATCGCACCCGGGCACATCTCGCCTACTTTGTCAACCACCAGTGCAAGGCCTTTGCGGCGCGCCTCTACGCCCACATGGTCAAGGTGAGTATTCACAAAGAAGAACTCCTTGCCGTTGCCCTTGTGGCGCAGCCTGGCCCAGGTTGCAGTACGGCGGCATCTCGCATCCCAGCCCAAAGAAGGCACTTCCGGAGTCTCGGAAAGCCACCAGGTACCGCAGTCCAGAAGTTCGATGACTTCGTGTCTGTAGAACACTGTCATGCGCTCACCAGCGTCCTTCCCGTCGTCACGGCCAACTCCGTAACCCTTGTACTCCGGATTGTTCTCAAGAATGAAGTTCTCCTGCACAGGAAAAGCCTCCTGAATACCGAAGACATCTGGCTTGAGAGCATTCAGCATTGCAGTAGTAGCCTCCTTGCGGTTATCCCATGAATTGTCCCCGTCCGCCGCCTTGGCGTAGCGGATATTATATGACATCACTGTCAGGGTAGTATTCTGACCTTTTCGGCCACAGCCGAAGGCAATCATCATAGAGCTTGCCAAAACGACTAAACAGACAAATACTCTTTTCATTTTTCAATTTTTTCAGCGGCAAAAATATATAAAAAGTCTTTGAAAAACAAAGACCTTTTATAATGTATATGTATCGAACATGCCGTGGCGCTACTGAGCATCCATGACGTCAAGCAACACCTTCTCCATGACCTTGTAGCCAGCAAGGTTGGGATGGACTGCGTCGGTGGCATAAAGGGGATCCAGAGCTCCGTCGGGAGTCCTGAGGGCGCTGTTGTAATCCACAAGAGGGATGCCGTGAGCCGCGGCATAAGCCGTTATCAACTCGTTGAGCGCGGCAATCTGGGGCCTGGGGTCGCCAATCCTCTTGCGCCAGCCGATTTCTCCGGCAGGACAGAGGGTACACATAACCGGCTTGATGCCGTGCAGCTGAGCCAGTTCCACCAGCGAGACAATGTTCCCGAAAGTGTTTTCTACAGCAATGTAGCCGTTGTTGCGTGCGATATCGTTGATACCTATCAGCAGTACCATGTATTCAGGATTAAGCGCAATGACGTCGGGGCGGATGCGCGACAGTAAATGGGACGAGGTTTGCCCGCTGATGCCACGGCCGACAAAACCGTGCCCGTCAAGCCATTCAGAATCATTTTTCACCCAGTTGCGGGTAATGGAGTCACCGAAGAGCACCGCACGCGGACGGTCTTTCACGGCCGCATTAGCCTCTGCATAATAACTGAAACGTGCCCAGTCCTTGTCGGTCTTGGACCAAGGTTCCGGAGACTGACGGACCACCGCCGCCCAACCGCCGCCGGGGGCCATGTCGATATGAATCTTACCGTCCTCCGGGAAAGCCACCCACTCATGCTTGAAATCGCGTGCAGCTTTGTCGGCATTCACGCCGTCACGGAAGATTTCTACATAGCTGGCTCCATTTATAAAGGACAAGTCGAGTTCCATACTGCGTGCGTTCCAGTCGGTAATGGCACCGACGTACCATACGTCCCCTTTGCGGCGTGCCATCGCCACATACTCGCCCGCCTTGCCATCAAGCGCCAGGGTCCGGTCCCAAACCGTAGGTACATCGGCTATGAACTTCAGGCACTCAGGCTCCTTCTTGTAGTTGGACGGGGAATCGCAGAGCATAGTGAGCGGAGCGTCGAAGATGACATATTCCGCAAGCTGGCGGCAACGGGTACCCTGAGACATAGCCTCCGAACTTACATAGCGGAAGTTTTTCTTGGTAGCATTTCGCATGGCTCCCTGTGTGTAGTCGGAAGGACCGGCAACCAGACGTACGAAAGGAATGCTGACCTCATAGGTCACCAAGTCTATGGGGCTGGGCTTTAGTCCCTTAGCATTCTCCAGGCCGTAAACGCCCTCAAAGTTGACTACATTGGGCCAGGTGCGTTGCAGGCCGGCAGGTTTGAATGCCCCGTGGAAGTCTATCATGAGGTGATAGCGGGCGGCAGTCTCGGCAGTGCGGCGATAAAAATCCACCATGAGCTGGTCGTCGCGGTCCATGAAATCCACCTTGAATCCCTTGACTCCCATCTCCGAATACTCCTTGCAAGCGCGCTCCATATCCCTGTCGAATGCAAGGTAACCCGCCCATAGAATCAGCCCCACGTTCTTCTTTTCGGCATACTTGCAAAGCTTCTTGAGGTTGATTTCCGGTACCACCTGGAAAAGGTCCGCCTGCTTTTTCACCGCCCATCCTTCGTCCAGGATTACGTACTCTATACCGTTCTTGGATGCGAAGTCAATATAATGCTTGTACGTTTCATCGTTGACTCCTGATTTGAAATTTACTCCGTACACGTTCCAGGCGTTCCACCAGTCCCAGGCCACCTTGCCCGGCTTCACCCAACTGAAATCCTGTCCCGCCTGCGGCTCACGTCCGAGCAGCCAGGGAAGGTCGCATGTAAGAAGGTCCTTGTCCTCTTTGGAAACAACTACCACACGCCAGGGGAACTGTTCTTTGGCACCGGCCCTGGCAATATAGTTCTCGCGACTCTTCACCAGAGCCTGAAGCATATTATGTCCGCCCTGTTCTATCTCCTTGGGGTAAGGAGCGAACCTCGCCTCGAGCGAACAGTCGGCATCCTCGTTCCATAAATACATTCCCGGATAATTGAGCAGGTCGCTCTCTGTGATGCAGACCTTCATACCTTGAGGAGCGTCCAGAGTAATGGGAAGGAAGGCCAGGCGGCCTTTTTCCCAATTGTTGATACCGGTTCTGGTATATTCTGCCTCAAACGAAGTAAAGAACTGACATTCAACGTCATCCCCCTTTTTGCGGCAGTATGGTATGAAGCCCTCGCAATCGTTGGCGAAGCGGAACGCGGCCTCCTCGTCAAGCACGATAAAAGGCGCTTTTCTGTCGGCCACAAAACGGTAGGCGGCGCCGTCATCGTAGGCGCGGAAAACTATGCTGTAGTCCTTGCACTTGAGCGTGAGTTCATTGTACGCCTCCCGTACCGAATCCTGACGATAAACGACAGGTATCACGGAACGGTCAACACTGGCACGCACAGACTTTTTCACCCTTACGTCGCGGCCAAAGACGGTGCCGTCTTCAAGTGTCATAGAAAGCGGAGAGGGTTCAAGTACTCTCGTTCCGCCCATGGAGACGGTCCAGGTGGTTTGGGTGCCCGCGCACACCTCTACGGCAAGCTCGCCTGAGGGCGACTGGAGGATGTATTGCTTGTCGGCTGCACGCACTGCGAACGATACCGCGAAGAAAAGGATAAGGGTCGAAAGAAAACGATTCATGATAGTATATTATTCATTACGTTGGTATTTTCTTTTCCAGCTGACCAGGGACCAGATACCATTGGCCAGGTAAAGGGCGCTCACGACGGGCATGAGGTAGAGCCCGGAGCTGAGGTAGAGGACGATGTTGGCGCAGTTGACCACCAGCCAGACTATCCAGCATTCCCAGCACTTGCGGGCGCTCAGGAACTGGGCCAGCAGCGTAGCCATGAGCAGATAGGAATCCAGCCAGGGGTTGGGATCGGCCGCAAAAACCGAAGGCCAGCGCGCCGGAAGCCACTCCAGCGTCAGGGCCCACAGAGCACCGAAAAGCGCCGCCGAAGACAGCAGTACAGCGAGTTCACGAGGATGCAGCCGGCCAATTTTAAGTGCTGAGGTATCTGCCGCACTGCGCTCGCCCGGACGTGGATGCGTCCAGCGCCAGTGCCCGTAAAGATTGATACCGAAAGACACGGGCTGAAGCAGCATGGCGCTATAGAGATGCTGTCTCCAGAAGAGCACGAACAAGAATATGTTGTAGGTGTAACCTACCCAGAAGTTGTACTTGGAGCCTCGACCTGCTAGAAAAACGCAGCTCAAGCCAAGCAATGCCGATATTATCTCTATCCAACTCATCCTACCGCCCCCTCCAGGGACACGCTGAGCAGTTTTTGAGCCTCGATGGCGAATTCCATAGGCAGACGGCTGAGCACTTCTTTAGCATATCCTCCCACTATGAGAGCGGTTGCATCTTCCGGCGAAATACCCCTCTGACCGCAGTAGAACAACTGGTCGTCGCTGATTTTGGAGGTTGTAGCCTCGTGCTCCACCACCGCCTGCGGGCAGCGGTTCATGATGACGGGAAAGGTGTGGGCGCCGCAGCGGCTGCCGATGAGAAGCGAATCGCACTGACTGAAGTTGCGTGCTCCCACAGCCCCGGGATTCACCCTCACGAGACCTCGGTAGCTGTTTTCGCTGTGGCCAGCAGAAATGCCCTTCGAGACAATCCTGCTGCGGGTTCCGCGCCCAAGATGTATCATTTTGGTGCCGGTATCGGCCTGCTGGTAATTGTTGGTCATGGCCACGGAATAGAATTCCGACGAACTGCGGTCTCCGAGGAGCACTGTGCTGGGATATTTCCAGGTGACGGCAGAACCAGTCTCCACCTGCGTCCAGCTGAGGTGCGATCCTTCGCCTCGGCACAATCCCCTCTTGGTAACGAGGTTAAGTATACCTCCGCGGCCCTGGGAATCACCGGGATACCAATTCTGAACCGTGCTGTATTTCACGTCGGCATCCTTCTCAACTATGATTTCCACCACCGCCGCATGCAGCTGGTTTTCGTCGCGCATGGGGGCGGTACATCCTTCCATGTAGCTGAGCCGCGCTCCCTCGTCCGCCACAATAAGAGTCCTCTCGAACTGACCGGTACCGGCAGCATTGATGCGGAAGTAGCTGCTAAGCTCCATGGGGCACTCGACTCCCCTGGGTACGTAGCAGAAGGAGCCATCGGAAAACACCGCCGAGTTAAGTGCGGCGAAGAAATTATCTCCGGCAGGCACTACCGTAGCCAGGTATTTCCGCACCAGATCCGGGTGTTCACGTACGGCTTCGGAAAAAGAACAAAATATGATTCCCTTGTCTGCCAAAGTCTTACGGAAGGTGGTGGTCACGCTGACGGAGTCGAATACCGCATCTACGGCTACCTCCTTGGATTTCACTCCGGCCAGCACTTCGCGCTCCTTGAGGGGGATGCCTAGCTTGTCGAAGGTTTCCATCAACTTAGGATCTATTTCCGAAGGGCGATCACTGTCCTTCTTGGGAGCTGCGTAATAGATAATATCCTGATAATCAATATGTGGCAGCTTTAGGTGGCCCCATTGCGGCTCGGGCATCTTCTGCCATTTGCGAAAGGCGTCCAGGCGGAAGTCCAGCAGCCATTGCGGCTCCTGCTTCTTTGCGGAAATCAAGCGTATGATATCCTCGTTCAGACCCTTGGGAACATACTCCTGCTCGACTTCGGTTACGAAGCCTTCTTTGTATTCCTGATTCGATAAATCCTGCAGAAGTTTGTCCATATATTACATTTTTCTTGCTACGGCGGCGGCGAGGCGTGCGTTGTTTAGAACCAGCTGAATGTTGGAGGCCAATGAATCTCCTCCGGTGATATCTTTCACGCGGGCCAGAAGGAAGGGAGTAGTCTCCTTGCCGTGGACGCCCTGCTCGCCAGCCTCTGCGATTGCCTGATCTATAGCAGCATTGATGCGCTCCGGGTCCATGGAGTATTTCTCCGGTATGGGATTCGTGACCAGCATCCCGCCGCGCATTCCCATCTCCCGGGCCGCCAGGAATGCGGCTGCCAGCTCCTCGGGAGTATCAATGCGATAGTCCACCTTGAAGCCGCTTCGGCGAGTGTAAAACGCAGGGAGTTCGTCGGTACCGTAACCGATTACGGGAACGCCCTTGGTCTCCAGATATTCCAAAGTCAGGCCCAGATCCAGAATGCTTTTGGCTCCGGCGCAGATTACCATCACAGGGGTCTGTGCAAGTTCTTCCAGATCTGCGGAAATGTCCATGGTAGCCTCCGCTCCACGATGCACGCCGCCTATTCCACCGGTAGCAAAAACCTTGATTCCTGCCATGTGAGCGATTATCATTGTGGTGGTAACTGTGGTCGCTCCGTCGGCGCCGCGAGCCACGAGAACGGGCAGGTCACGGCGGGAAGCCTTGGCAACCTCGCGCCCTTTCTTTCCCAAATATTCTATCTCAGCCTCGTTCAACCCAGCCTTCAGGCGGCCTCCTATTATAGCTATGGTAGCAGGCACTGCGCCCTCCTCACGTATGGCCCTTTCCACTTTCAGGGCCGTCTCTACGTTCTGCGGATACGGCATGCCGTGGGAGATAATCGTGGATTCCAGCGCTACTACCGGCCGTCCGGCGGCAAGCGCCTCCCTCACTTCCGGGGCAATATCCAGGTACCTGTTCATAAATAGTGCATTTCTTACCTGGCAAAGATACACTTTTTGGGTGAAAATTGTTACCTTTGTGTGCTATGAACATTATTGTCATCGGCGGCGCAAATATAGACATCAGCGCGACGACCGCAGGGCCGTTCGTGGCCCGCGATTCCAACCCAGGCACAGTCCGCACCGTTCCCGGCGGCGTAGGGCGCAACATCGCCCACAACCTGGCTCTACTTGGAGACAATGTTCGCCTTATCACTGTTTTTGGCGGTGACGGCTTCGGCAAAATGCTGAAAGACAACTGTAAACGTCTGGGTATAGACATCTCCTTAAGCGATACGCACAGTGGCTCCCGCAATGCCTGCTTCGTAAGCATAAGCGGCTCCGACGGCGAACTGCTCGGCGGCGTGGCCGACATGGCGGTCACCGGCCTCATGACCCCTGAATGGATGGAGAGCCGGCTGACGGAAATCAACAAAGCCGACGCAGTAGTGGCAGACGCCAATATTCCGGCCGATACTCTCAGTTTCCTGGTGGGCAGCTGCATACCGCCGCTCTACATAGATGCGGTTTCGTCAGCCAAGGTGGCCCGTCTGCGTGAGGCCCTGCATGCCAACAGACTGATGGAAGACAAGGTGTTCGCAGTAAAGTGCAACCGGCTGGAAGCGGAGGTGCTGCTCCCCCTGGACGGCAGCTTTGACAGCAAGATACAACGACTGTACGTGAGCATGGGCTCCGAGGGCGTTGTGATTAGGGAATTCGGAGAGCAGAAGCAGATTCCGGCACTCCAGGTGACTGGAATCGTCAACACCACCGGTGCAGGAGACGCCCTGCTGGCAGGTATAGTTCACGCCGGACCGGAAGCGGACGCAGTAGATGCGGCGCGATTCGGTCAGGAGTGTGCCCGCTGCTGCCTGCAGTCGCTTGAGGCAGTGAGCGATAAGATTAAATCTTTAAAACTCAAGTAATACAATGTCATCAGAACCTAAAGGAATCTACGACGCCCGTACTCTCGGACGCGGGAAAATGCTCACGCTTGGACTGCAGCACATGTTTGCGATGTTCGGCGCCACAGTACTTGTGCCTGTCATCACCGGCCTGTCCATGTCGGCCACCCTGCTGTTTGCGGGCATAGGCACCATCATCTTCCACTTGCTCACCAAACTCAAGGTGCCAGCATTCCTCGGCTCATCCTTCGCATTCCTCGGCGGATATGCAGCCGTGGTGCAGATGGGAGCCGACCAGGGACTGGACGCAGCCGCATCCCTGCCGTATGCCTGCATCGGAGTGTTCTGCGCCGGCCTCATGTACTTCATTCTGGCCGGACTGTTCGCAGCTTACGGAGCAAAGAAAGTCATGCGTTTCTTCCCGCCCATCGTGACCGGTCCTATCATCATAGCCATCGGTCTCAGCCTTTCAGGTTCAGCCATCAATAATTGCTCCCAGAACTGGTGGATAGCCCTTCTGGCCATCGCCATAATCATATTCTGCAACATCTGGGGCAAGGGCATGATCAAGATTATCCCCATCCTGCTGGGCGTCCTGGGCAGCTACCTGGTTGCCGCCTGCTTCGGCCTTTGCGACTTTACAGCCGTTAAGGAGGCCGCCTGGGTGGGCCTGCCGTTCAAAATGGAGGATACCGCCATCGCCGTATTCAAGAATCCCAACTGGGGCCTGATTCTTACTGCCATCATAGCCATTATCCCCATATCCGTGGCAACCATGATGGAGCACATCGGCGACATGTGCGCAATCTCCTCCACCACAGGCATCAACTATCTTGAGGATCCGGGCCTGCACCGCACCCTCATGGGCGACGGACTCGCAACGGCACTTGCCTCCCTCTTCGGCGCTCCTGCCAACACTACTTACGGAGAGAACACCGGAGTCCTCAACCTTACCAAAGTGTACGACCCCAGAGTGATTCGTATCGCCGCATGCTTTGCAATAGTGCTTTCCTTCTGCCCTAAGTTCTCGGCAATCATAGCCTGCATGCCTGCGGCCACAATCGGAGGCGTTTCCCTGGTGCTTTACGGTATGATTTCCGCTGTAGGTATAAGGAATATTGTTGAACATCATGTGGACTTCAAGGCTGCACGCAACGTTATCGTGATGGCTCTCATCCTCGTGCTTGCCATTGGTGTTTCCTACAGCCAGGCCGGCTGCCTCGACCTCGGCTTCACCAAGCTCTCCGGCCTTGCAGTTGCTGCTCTTGTAGGTATTCTGCTCAATGCCATACTGCCCGGAAAGGATTATGAGTTCGGCAGCGATGAAGCGGCCGATATGTCCGTAAACTTCGAAATCAACCCGTCTCTTAGAAAGAAGAAATGACAGATAACGAACTTATAAAAACCATACGTATGGTGCCCGATTATCCCATGAAAGGCATCCAGTTCTTCGACGTTACTACACTGTTCAAGAACCATGATGCCTTCAATGAGGTAGTGGACCGTATATGCGCCTTTTATGCAGACAAGGGCATAACCAAGGTTGCCGGCATAGAATCCAGGGGCTTCATTGCAGGGGCGGCAGTGGCCGCACGTCTGGGCGCGGGATTCGTGCCTGTGCGCAAGCCGGGAAAACTGCCCTCTGAAGTAGTTTCCGAGTCTTACTCTAAAGAGTATGGCAGAGACACTATAGAAATTCATTCGGATGCCATAGGCCCGGACGACGTGGTGCTGATACACGACGACATACTCGCCACCGGCGGCACCGCCTCCGCGGCGGTGAGGCTCGTTAAGCGCTTCGCCCCGAAGGCAGTGTATGCCAATTTTATTATAGATATTACCGACGTGCCGCGCAGCGCTCCTATCCCCGAGGATGTGGAGGTCAGCGCAATACTCCGGCTCTCGGAAAGATAACTTGCACACACATATAATCAGTTCATAAATTACATTTTATGTCTAAAAAACTATTCATCGCAGCTGCTGTAGCAGTGCTCGCCTTCGCTCAAGGAGCAAAGGCCCAGACCAATCTCCAGGTGTTCTACGACTTCGGCAAGGATCGCGGACACGTAACTACCACTCTTGAAGGTTTCTACATGGACAATTGGGGAAACACCTTCTTCTTCGTCGACTATGACTACAAAGGACTGACCGCCGACAAGAAGAACGTTACCCCTTCAAGTACGTACTTTGAAATTGCACGTTGTTTCAATTTCTGGCAGAACGTTCCCGTCCTTAACGGCTTCAGCCTGCAGGTAGAGTATAATGGCGGTCTGCTCCTCGGCAGCGAGCAGAATCCTCTTGACGGTTCATTCGTCGGTTACGGCATCAACCATTCTTTCCTCGCCGGTGTGGACTACTTTATCCACAGCAACGACTTCAAAAACACCCTCAACCTGAAGGTGCTCTACAAGAAAATCCTCGGAGCGACGAGCAAGGTTCCCATGCAGTTTACCGCAGTTTGGGGAATGCAGGATCTCTTTGGGCTCAAGGGCTTGAGATTCAGCGGCTTTGCAGATTTCTGGTGGCAGGATCAATTCCTGTTCCCCTGGGCAGATATCCCTGAAGTAGGCTACCGTGACTTCCTCAACGGGAAAGACACACATGTCACCTTCATTTCCGAGCCTCAGCTCTGGTACAACGTAGGCCAGCACTTCGGCGTGGACAACCTAAACATCGGCGGCGAGGTGGAGCTCAGCTATAACTTCGGCACCCTCCAGGGATTCCGGGTACGTCCCTGCGCCGGTATCAAGTGGGTTTTCTAGGGGGTAACGTTATCATTAAATGTTTAATGAGATGAAACCTGCATTCGAGAAACTTTTTGGCTTCGAAAGCGCCAAGCATAATGTGCGTACCGAGATCATTGCCGGTATCACTACCTTCCTTACGATGGCCTATATCCTGGCTGTCAATCCCGGTATCTTCAGCGCCCTGCCCGGCATGCCCGGCGGCGCCGTATTCACCGCAACCGCTTTAGCAGCAATCATCGGTACAGTAGTGATGGCCCTTTACGCCAAGAAGCCCTTCGCTCTGGCTCCCGGCATGGGCCTCAACGCATTCTTCGTGTTCACCGTATGCCTTGGCATGGGCTACACATGGCAGTTCGCCCTCACGGCCGTGCTCATCGAGGGTCTGCTCTTCATCGTGCTCACCGTCACGAAGATCCGTACCTGGCTAATCAACGCCATCCCCGGTACCCTCAAGAAGGCCATCGGCGCCGGTATCGGCCTGTTCATCGCCTTCATCGGCCTGCAGAACGCCGGTATTATAGTCAATAACGACGCTACCCTTGTAGGCCTTGGCAAAATCACCGAGGGAAAGGCTCTGGTGGGCATGCTGGGTCTGTTCATCACTGCCGGTCTGGTAATGGCAAAGGTGCGCGGCGGCATCCTCTGGGGTATCCTCATTACCGCCATCATCGGCCTCTTTATCAAAGATCCTGCAACCGGTGACGCCATCACCCAGCTCGTACGCAACGAAGCCGGCGGCGTCAAACTCATCTCGCTGCCCGACAGCGTGGCACCTATCTTCTGCCAGTTCGAATGGGGTAACGTGTTCAGCTGGGATATGCTGGTGGTGGTGCTTACCTTCCTCTTCATCGATATGTTCGACACCATGGGCACCATAATCGGCGTGCACCAGGGAGCCGGCCTTATCCCCGAGGGCAATAAGCAGGATGACATCCCCGGTGCAGAGAAGATGTTCCTCGCAGACTCCATCGCAACCGTTTGCGGCGCCTGCCTTGGTACTTCTACTACCACGACTTACGTAGAGAGCGCTTCCGGTGTGGGCGAGGGCGGACGTACCGGTCTCACCGCATTCAGCACTGCTATCTGCTTTGCCCTGGCTCTCTTCTTCAGCCCCATCTTCCTCTCGATTCCAGGCGCAGCAACCGCTCCCGCTCTGATTATCGTGGGCGTGATGATGATGCCCGCTATCAAGCGCATCCACTGGGACGACTACTGCAAGGCTATCCCTGCATTCCTCACCATCATCATGATGCCTCTTGCATACTCCATCTCCGACGGTATCCTCATAGGCGTTATTTCCTACGTCATCTGCCATGCCGTCGCCGGCAAGTTCAAGGACATCTCTCCCACCATGTGGGTGCTGGCGGTACTCTTCATACTGCGCTACATATTTATTTAGTTGAAGTATAATATAGTTGAAGAAGCTGATGCCCAAGGTATCAGCTTCTTCATTTTAATTACACATATTGGCTTGAGGGCAGGCTAAAGGACTTTTGCCAGCTCTCCCACGTTCTCAAAAATGTAATCCGGAGCCTGTCCTGCACCCTCAAGCATTTCCATGGTCGTTTCTCCAGACAACACAAGAATCCCCACGGCTCCGGCGTTATGCGCCATCGCTATATCGGTATAGACTCGGTCTCCGACCATGGCAACCTCATCCGGAGACAGCCCGTGACGACGCATGATATCTTGCAGCATCGTGGGATCAGGCTTTCCCAAAACTATGTCGGGACGCCTTCCTGTCGCCTCCTCGATACATTTCTGTATGGAGCCGCAATCCACAAGGACGGTCTCCTTTTCCGTCGGGCATACCCGGTCGGGATTGGTTGCGATATAAGGTAATCCTTGCTTTGCCCACCAGGCTGCCCTGCAAAGGCGATCGTAAGTGAGAGTCATGTCGAAAGAGACCACAAGGGCATCGGGACGGTCGGCCGGGTCGTCCGCGGCAGCTTCATATCCGGCCTTTTCAAATTGCGAAACCATGGATGGCGTTCCTAAAAGGAAGAGGCGGCGGGCGGCGGGCTGATTGATTTTGAGATACTCAATCGCCGCAAGAGAGGTGGTAAGCATGTTCTCCTCGGATGCGACGATTCCCATACCGGCAAGCTTGGAGAGATAATCGGCAACGCTGCGGGTAGGGTTGTTGGTCAGGAAAGTATAACCGATTCCCTTGTCCTTCAATGTCTGAAGGAAATCCAGGGTCCAAGGGAAAATACGGCCGCCCAGATAAAGGGTGCCGTCCATATCAAGCGCCAGATGGCGAATTTTCTTGAGTTTTTCCATAAAGTGCTAAGCGCCTGCCGTCAAAGCAGGGAAAGGGCCACTTCCATCATGTGTGTGAATGTAGTGCGGCGCTGCTCGGAAGTGGTGACGGCTCCGGTAATCACGTGGTCCGAGACGGTACATATCACAAGAGCGCGTTTGCCGGCGTATGCTGCATTCATATAGAGGGCAGATGCTTCCATCTCGGCCCCCAGCACGCCCATCTTGATCCAATTGTCCACTTTCGGATGCACCGAATAGAACACGTCGGTAGAGAGCACATTGCCTACCATGTACTTATAGCCCAGCTTTTCGCAAGTGTCAACAGCCTGACGGAGCAGTCCGAAGTCTGCAATGGGAGCGTAAGTGCCGGCCAGCTCGAACTGGTCTCCGTAATGGGAATCGGTGCTGGCCCCCATTGCCAGGACAAGATCTCCCAACTTGAGGTCGCGGTGATATGCGCCGCACGAGCCGACACGTATAATGGTCTTTACGTCGTAAAAGTTGAAAAGCTCATAGGTATAAATGCCGATGGACGGAATACCCATGCCGTGCCCCATTACGCTTACCCTTTTACCCTGGTAGGTGCCGGTATAGCCAAGCATTCCGCGCACTTCGTTAAACTGGACAACGTCTTCCAGGTAGTTGTCCGCCATAAACTTAACGCGCAGGGGATCGCCGGCCATTATGACTGTTTCTGCAATTTCGCCGAACCGGGCGCCTATGTGTGGAGTGGGTGTACTGCTCATATTATATTGTTTTCAGTCTGCTAAAATAGCCATTTCCGGCGAATAATCATGCTACTTTTTCCTTATTTCCAGCAGCGCGATTGCATTGGACGCCATAGTCAGGGAGCTGCAAGGCGCGATTTTACGATCCAAACCTTCGGAATCCGTGATTCTGACCCCTGTGACCTCCCACCCGTCGGGGATGCTCAGGCCGACTTCGCATGTCGCAAGTTGGCTGTCGTCTTCGTGGTACCTTGTTATAAGAAGGCGGATTCCATTTCCGTCCGCGGATTTGGCCGCACAGGTATAGATGTTTGCATTATCGCACCCAGACACTATCTGAGTACCGTAATCTTTGAGTTCCGCCCAGTAATACAGTGGCCAGTATGACGGCCATATCTCGTAAACATAAGGGGCGAAAGCACCGTTGTAGGAGGTACACGGGCGAAGGTCGTAATACATGAGCATGTCCACAGGGGCGTTCTGGCATTCAATCATTACCCCGGCGACAAAGGCGGCTCCCTTTACAGATGCTCTTACACGTTTGCTGTAGAAATCCGTCTCCTCCCATTTGCGTACATAGTTCCATTCGTTGAGAATGGACTCTATATCTTTGAATCCTTTTTCCTCCAGGATTTCACGGACTATGCGGGCATCTTCCGAAACGCGCACCGGCCTGCGGTGATACATGTGCCATGAGAAAAAGTCCAAAGGGGCTCCAGAAGACTTTACATAATCCAGGAAATCAGGGCCGTACTTGCGGGGGTTGGCCATGGCGGGACCGCCTATTTTCAAATCCGGGAAGCATTTCTTAAGATGCTTTGCAGTGATGACGTACAGCTTGTCGAACTCCTCCATGGTTCCGGCCCAGGTGCGCGGATCCGTCTTCCAACGATCGTCAGGCTGGTCAAGGTCGGGCTCGTTCCAGATTTCCCAGTACTCTATGTTCATGTGGAAGCCGTCGGCCCATCCTTCATTGTAGTGACGGATGATGTGCTCGCATATCTTCGCCCATTTCCTATAATCCTTTGGTGGGTATATTCCGTACTTCTTCTTGTGATGCTCTATGGTCTGGCCGAGGCGGTAGAAAGGCTTTGTCCCCGCCTTCTGCATATCCAGGAGCACAACGTCGCTATTGGTGAAATCGTAAGATTTGGGATTGTCGGGGTTGGCCCTGAAGTCCGGAAAAACTGCATTGATATCAATCAGATTGATACCGTAGGAACCTCCTCCCGGAGTGTCGTGAGTCCTTGCGTACGGGACGCGAAGCGCCTTGTAGGCCTCCATGTTCTCGTCCACCGGACCGTTGTTCGCCGCATTCATAAGTTTTATCGGCCCAGCCACAGCCTCCGGATCCACGGAAACAACGGTCTGCGAGTACAGCATAGCGCCGCTCGTGAGCATAAGGATTCCTGCAATTGTGCAGATCACGCTTTTCATTTTTAGAGTCTTCATCTATTACCACTTGGTTATTATTGGCAAATTTACAAAAAAGTTCAAGCATATAACACCCTTTCTTCATCATCGGATACTAACTATCCCGTCAGTGAACACCGGCAGAACAACGGATATTATCGGTCTGGGTAAATCGTTTCCTTCTTTGTGTGCAGAATTATTAAAAGACCTTGTAAGCGCTTGAAAATCATTAGCATAACGCCTGAAACACTATCCCGCCGTTTTTTGAGTTTGTCGGTAATTCTCGATCATTGGGACAAAAATCAGGTGTTTTGTCCCAATTTTGCCTGTCTTTTTGTATCTTTGTAATAGTGGAATTCCGGAACCTCCGGCGGCATAATTAATTAGCACTACAGAGTAAGAAGGATAATGAAAAAACGCAAACTCATCAGCATTCTTGTGGCACTGCTCGTGATGACTGTGCCGGCCATAGCTGTATTTACAGGACTGGGGCTGGATGCTACGCTTTCCAATTTGCGCAGGGAACTGTATCATGACTATTTGCAGATAGGCAGGACACGTGAACAGATGGAAGGCAAGTATGAAGTACAGCACCAGAGGATGCTGGACATTGTCAAAATGTGCAACGACATGTCCCTGATGCTGTATTCCCAGAAGCAGGAATACACCTTTGACATTTGTTACTCTTTGGAGAAGGTGACGCATGAATACAACGACTTCAACAAAAACCGCACGCCATACGACCGCATTGTGTCCTCCCTGAATGTAGAGATCAACCGGTATGCGCGCTTAATTGAGTCGCTTCGCCGTCTCCCTCCGGAGCTTAAGGATGTCGAAGTGTTGCCGGACAGCCTGGCGTACCACAACGATTCGCTGGACGTGCACCTGATGCAGAATGAGAGTCTCCTGACGCAGGAGTTGCAAGAATTACAGGAAATACAGAGCGACAGCTCCCTGCAGCAGAAACTGCAAGAGCAGGTGGAAGCCGTCCTGGCATTGAATGCGGCGCAAGATACCGTTGCGGCGGAGGAGCACGTTCCGGCATTTGTCCTGAGCGAAACCGGCCAGGCGGACCGCGACTCTTGCCTACTGTATGCTTCCGAACTGCTGAAAATGTATGCCGAGACGCGTGATATGGTGATGGCCGACAGTACCCATTACCGTGAAGCACGGCTGCGCATGGAAGAATCGTATGAATATGCCAGGGACTATTATGTGATCCTGAAAAACGAAGTGTTCAAGCAGGGTCAGACCCCCTGGAAAACCATCTTGAGCCACCCCGGCGAGTCATGGAATGCCGCCTTGAGAGCCATTGGCGAAAAGTACAGCCTCTCTTTCATTCAGGATTTGTTCCACAAAGAGCAACTCGACTATAAAGCCGAGGATTTTGCCAATGACAGCCGCTTGGGCAACTCGGCGAGGTTATACTGGCTGCTCTTGTATATCCTGGCGTTCTTCGTTCTCTGGGGACTTTCGGCACTCCTTCTGCTGCCGCTCTATCGCTTTGTGAAGCCCCTTGGGAATCTGGTCGCTAAAGAGCAGAAGCATTATTTTGCTATCCTGCTGGCTTGCATCCTGTTTATCCTTCTCAGCTATGAAAGTACCGATAACGACATCGCGCGCAAGAGTATCAGTGTCACGCACACCTTTATCTGGCTGCTCATGGCTATTTACACGGCCTTGCTCATCCGGCTAAATCCCGAAAAGCTCAAATACAGTGCCCGGATTTATCTGCCCACCATTTTCGCGGCTATGTTTGTGATCAGCTGCCGGGTTATGTTCGTTCCGAATGCCTTCTTGAATTTCTTCTTTCCACCGCTCCTCATGGGAATGGCGCTATGGCAGTTGATTGCCAATTTGCGTCGTAGCAAAAAGGCCGACCCAACAGACGTCGTGATAGGATGGATTTCCTTCGGCATTACTACCATTGCTTTGATTACCAGCTGTGTCGGCTTTATTTTCCTGGCGCTTATAATTCTGGTGTGGTGGTATTTCCAGCTGGCGTTAATCCTGGCAATACTCTCTGTATGGGACTTGACGCTGTTGTACAAGAAGAAACGTTTGGACAAACGGATATCGGCCCAGAAAGCCAAGATTACCTACGTTGCGGGAGGGGCAGCCAAAGAACAATTGCTGTTCGGTGCCACCTGGTTCTATACGCTTATCCGGGAGGTCCTGATTCCATTATTGGTGCTGTGCTCCCTGCCCGCCTGTATCTACTGGGCACTTAATATATTCGAATTCAACGACTTGTTCCGCACCATCTTTGAAGAGCCTTTCGTCCGGCAGGGCGAATTCCGGGTGTCCGTCTATAACATCATGTTCCTTGCAGGGATGTTCGCCGTATTCCGTTACGTGAACAAGGCTATCCACTCCCTGTGGCAGACCACCAAGTACCGCCGTTTCCTCCGCAAGCACAACCGGAAGACAGTGAGCAACAACGAAATCAACCTGGCACTTGGCAACAGCCTCATCAGCGTGTTCGTCTGGTTCGTTTATGTTGACCTTTTCATTATTACGTTGAATATACCGACCAACTCGCTGGGACTTATTGCTGGTGGTCTCTCTGCCGGTATCGGACTGGCCCTCAAGGACATCATCAACAACTTCATCTACGGCATACAACTCATGGGCGGTCGCCTGCGGGTAGGAGACTGGATTGACTGTGACGGCGTGCGGGGCAAAGTGGTGGACATCAATTACCAGACCACTCTGGTGGAAACGCTTTTCGGCACCCAGGTGGCTTTCCTGAACTCGGCCCTCTTTGGTAAGAACTTCACCAATCTTACCCGTAACAACGCATACGAGCTCACTATTGTGAAGGTGGGCGTTGCCTACGGCACCGACTTCCAGAAGGTACGGGAAGCCCTGGAGTGTGGACTGGAGGCCCTTAAAACGAAGGACAAGTATGGCCGGGACATCGTGGAACCCACCTACGGCATATACATCCGCTTTGACGACTTCGGCGACAGCTCCGTGAATGTGGCGGTGAGACAGTATGTGCTGGTGCCGGAGCAAATTGAATACAGGTACAAATGCAAAGAGCTTATTTATAAGATTCTGGCTGAGAACAATATCACCATCCCGTTCCCGCAGCGCGATGTGCATATGATAAACGACAACAAATAAAACGAATAGACATGAGCGTAAGATTCAAGAACAAATCGGACATCTTCAACATCGTAATCACCGCCCTCGCCGCGCTTATCTCCGTGGGAATAATGCTGTACGGCGTGTGGCATTTCGGCCTGCAGCAGACATGGCCGGAGCTGGTGCTCAACCTGTTCTACATCGCCTGCGTAACGATGATCTGGTTGTATTTCTTCAACGGACCCATCACCACGAAGCATTTCAACTATTGGTGCACCGTGTGCGTGGGCACTACGGTACTGCTCCGGGACATCTTGTTCGCGCCGCACCTGGCCTTTTATTCTCTCCAGAAGGCGTGCCTGGTCCTTTCTGTGCTGCTGATTCTCATGCTGACCTTCTTCTATGCCCGGAAGGACTGGAAGAGCTACTCCAAGCTCAACCTGTGGATGATTTTCATCGTGGATATGCTCATCGCCGTGCTGTATAACATCGATATCATCCTGGAGCCCAGCGATGAATTCACCAATTACATGATGGTGGAGATATGGATACGTCCTACCATCACCTATGGCCTCGTGGCCTGTTTCGTCAAAGAGACACAGAAATAGCAACAGTCTGAAAAAAATAACACATTATGAAAGCTGACTACATCATTAAAAACGCAAAGATCTTTACGTCGAACCAGAACAATCCCCAGGCCACCGCGCTGGCGGTGAAGGATGGCAAATTCGTCTATGTAGGAGACGAAGCCGGCCTCGCCGATTATGAAGGGACGGTTACCGACATGGGCGGCAAGTTCATCATGCCAGGCATCATCGACAGCCACGTCCATGTGACCATCGGCGTTGCTTTCGACTACACGGACCTGGGTGTTCGCTTCGAGCCCGACGATAAACAGGGCGCCATGGACTTTATGTCAGCCTACATCAAGGAACATCCCGGCCAGAAATGCTACCGCTTCCTGCTGGAGCGCAGATTCCTGAACGGAGAGGAGATCACCAAGGAAGACCTCGACGCCGTCTGCCCCGACAGCGAACTCATCCTCCTGGAAGGCGAATGCCACAGTAACTGGGTCAACTCCAAAGTTCTCAAAAGGATGGGCATTGCCGATGATACGCCGGACCCCGTTCCCGGACTCGCCTATTACGTCCGCAAGGACGGCCACGTAACCGGCAATTCGTTCGAAACAGCCAGCTGGCCCATTCTTTTTGACGGGACCAACGACCTGACGGAAGATCAGATCCGGGCATCTGTTGAGCGCTGGATAGAGTTCTCCAGGAAGGCCGGCGTGAGCGCGGTCTTCGACGCCGGTTTCCCGGAGCACAACCCGGTGCATGAGCGGATGTATGACGTCCTGTACAAACTGGACAAGGAAGGCAAGCTGCCAATCTACATTGACGGATGCTACGTGCTCACCCGCCCCACCAAGATGCACGAAGCCATAGAGGAGGTGAAGCGCTTCAACCGCAAGTTCAACTCGGAGCACCTGAAGGTCCACACCCTGAAGATATTCATGGACGGTACCCTGAAGATTGAGACGGCGGCGCAGGTCACGCCCTATGTGGACACCGGCGTGACGGGCACCACCGCCTTTAAGCCCGCTCAGGTGGCAGAAATCCTCAAGGCGCTCAACGAGGCCGGGCTTGACCTCCACGTGCACACTGTAGGCGAGGCTTCGTCCCGCGTTGTACTGGACGGCGTGGAACTGGCCAGGACGGAGCTGGGAGACAAGTACCACGTAAAGGTTACTTGCGCCCACCTGGAAGTGCAGGACGATGCCGATCTTTCCCGTTTTGCCAAACTGGGCGTTTTTGCTAATTACACCCCCTGGTGGCATAACGGAGGAGGCCCGGGCGCACTGGCCCAGATGCTTGGCGAGAAGCGCTCAACCAATATGTACCGCTGCAAGACTGTGTGGAACACGGGAGCCCTGGTGGCCTGGTCCAGCGACAACGTGGCCTACGGTGACTTCACGACATGGAGCCCCTATCTGGGCATGGAGATAGGTATGACACGCAGCATATCGGAGAAGACCAATGTGCCGCCCTACTGCATAAGCCCTATTCCCAATCCTCCGGCAGAAGAAAAGATGAGCACGGAAGAGATGCTCATAGGCTACACCATAAACGGAGCGAAGCAGTTGGGCATAGAGGCGAAAAAGGGCTCTATTGAGGCCGGCAAGGATGCCGACTTCCTGGTATTCGACAAGAATCTTCTGACAGCAGAGCACGAGGGATTCAGCCACAACAGCCCGGCCCAGGTGTATATGGGCGGCAAAAAAATGAATTGATATGGATACTTTCGACAAATCACTTGCGGTCAAATGCGCCAACGGTACTTTCGTAGGTAAGAAGACTGACGAACTGATTATCTGGAAGGGCATTCCCTACGCAACGCAGCCGGTGGGGAAACTTCGTTGGAAAAAGGCTCTTCCTGCCGAAGACAATGACGGCGTGTACGACGCAACCAAGCCCGGCCATGTTCCCATCGGCCCTGCGAACGACTCGATGGGAACGGCGGAGTTCGGTGAGGATTGCCTGGTGCTGAACGTATATTGCAATACCAAATGCACAGACAACAAGAAGCCGGTCATGGTATGGATTCACGGCGGCGGGTTCTGCTCCGAATCCCAGGCGTCGCCCCTGTACAACCTTACCAACATCGCCAAACAGTGCCCCGACACCCTGTTCGTGTCCATCGACTACCGTCTCGGCTTCCTGGGCTTCATGAACTTCGAGCGGGTCCCTGGCGGAGAGAACTTCAAGGAGGCCGGAAACCTGGGCCTGCTGGACCAGCTTGAGGCCCTCCGGTGGATACAGAAAAACATCGCCGGCTTCGGCGGAGATCCGGACAACGTGACCATCTTCGGCGAGTCGGCAGGATCGGCCAGCGTCACGTTCCTCCCGCTCATAGACGGAAGCGAGGGACTATTCAAGAGATGCATCGCACAGAGCGCCAACATCGCCTACACCGACACCATGGAACACGGTATCCACGTTACGCAGAACTTCCTCACCGCAACGGGCTGCCAGACCATGGACGAACTGATGGAACTCACCACCGGGCAGCTCCTTGAAGCCACCCTTAAAGCAGGCATGATTGACAAGAACAGCCTTCTTGGATTTGCCAACTTCCCGCTCCTGGACGGTGTCACGCTGCCCGAGGACCGGACGGACCTGTACAGGATGTGGGGAGACGAGAAGCGGGCAAAGATCGATTTGATGATCGGGTCCAACCAGGACGAAATCCGGTACTTCGTTCCGTCCGAGGGAGGCGAAGAAGGCTTCGCGGATACGCTGAGGTGGATTGCCAAGCGGGACCGTGCGCTGCTGAATGACCAGGAGAAGGCCATGTACGATGGTTTTATGGCCACGATGGCTAGTGAAAGCGAACTGAAGAAGCTGGAGCAATACTGCAACGACATCAACTTCCGCGCCGGTAACACCGATATGGCTATCCGCCACGCTGCCGCCGGCGGCAACACCTATATGTACTTTGTCAGGAAGCCGGTGACAACCCCTTATATTGGCGTGATGCACGCGGCCGAGCTTCCATACCTGTTCGACAATCCCATACCGGACCCGATGGGGAGCGGAGAGATTGTCAGTACCGAAGACTGCGAGTTCCGCCACGTCGTCAAGGAGATGTGGACCAACTTTGCCCGCACGGGCAACCCCTCCACCGATAAATACGCGTGGAAGAAGTTCTCCGGTGACGACCGCCAGACGATGGTCTTTGACGACACCATCGGCATGCAGAAGGATATCTTCGGAAGGCGCGAAGACCTGATGATGTCCTGGGCACGTCGCCTTGGGAACGGGTCGTCCAAGAGGGTCTGCTAACGCGAAATTCAAAAGACCATAAAGAATACCATGAAGGCAGAAAAAGTCATCTTTGGTAACATTTATACCGTAGACAAGAACCACCCCAAGGCCGAGGCGGCAGCCATTGACGGCGGCAAATTCATCTATGTCGGCGATGAAGCCGGCGTAAAGGAGTATATCGGCCCGGGCACGGAAGTGCTGCGGCAAAAGGGCGGCATCATCCTGCCTGGCCTTCACGCTGGAAGAGGATGTCATCCGTGAGGGAATAGGACGCATTCGGCACTTTATGGAGAACCTGGACTAGAATGCTAATGAAAAAAGATTTCCGCTTGCTTATTTGCACCGTCCTTGCTTGCAGCGTGGGTGTATTCACGGCCTGTAAAAAAGATGTGCCTGGCGACGCCGGCAAGAAGGCGCTGCTGATTATCTTGGACGGCTGGGGCATTGGCGACAAGGGCCAGGGCGACGTAATTGCGCAGTCACCAACCCCTTACATAGACAATTTGATGGCGAGCTATCCCAACTCCCAGCTGCAGGCTTCGGGCGAATATGTGGGCCTTCCCGACGGGCAGATGGGCAACTCGGAGACGGGGCATCTGAATATCGGCGCCGGGCGTGTGGTCTACCAGGACTTGGTGAAGATTAATCGTGCCTGTGCCGATAACTCCATCCTGGAGAACCCGGAGATCAAGTCGGCCTTCAGCTATGCCAAGTCAAGCGGCAAGAGATTGCACTTGATGGGCCTGACCTCCACCGGTGGCATACACTCCTCCTTCGGACATCTCCTGAAACTTCTGGATATAGCCAAGGAGTACAAGATTTCTAACTGCTACGTCCATTGTTTTATGGACGGCCGGGATACGGATCCCTACTCCGGCAAGGGCTTTATTGCCGACCTGCAGCAGCACATGGACGAAACAGGCATTGGCAGTATCGCGTCTGTTATCGGCCGCTATTACGCCATGGACCGAGACAAGCACTGGGACCGCATCAAGCTGGCCTACGACCTCATCATTAACGGCAAGGGCCGCGAAGTAGATGACATGGTGGCGGGCGTGCAGTCCTGCTATGACAGCCATACCGAGGAGCATAAGAACACCGACGAGTTCATGGAGCCGCTGGTTAACGGCAACATCGACGGACGCATCCAGGAAGGCGACGTTGTCATTTTCTTCAACTTCCGCAGCGACCGAGCCAAGGAACTTACCATCGCCCTCACGCAGCAGGATATGCCGGAGCAGGGCATGACAACCATCCCCAATCTGCAATACTACTGCATGACGCCATACGATGACACTTTCACGGGCGTTCACGTCATTTTTCCGAAGGATAACTTGAATAACACCCTGGGGGAATATATCTCCAGTAAAGGCCTGAAGCAACTGCATATCGCCGAGACCGAGAAATATGCCCACGTCACATCCTTCATCAACGGCGGGCGTGAAGAGCCGTTCCCGGGTGAAGACCGCATCCTGGTGACCTCGCCAGCGGTGGCAACCTATGACCTGAAGCCCGAGATGTCGGCCTACGAGGTCAAGGACAAACTCGTCGAGGCGCTCAAGACCGACAAGTACGATTGGATCGTGGTGAATTTTGCTAACGCCGACATGGTGGGCCACACAGGCGTTTACTCAGCCATCGGTTCGGCCGTGAAGGTAATCGATAACTGCCTGAATGAAGTGGTGGAAACTGCCAAAAAGATGGGTTATGAAACCATTATCACGGCCGACCACGGCAATGCCGACCATGCCATCAATGACGACGGAACGCCCAACACGACCCACTCCACGAACCCGGTTCCGTTCATCTATGTGACAGAGAAGAAGAACGCTACAGTGCAGGACGGTGTCCTGGCCGACGTGGCCCCTTCCATCCTCCACATCATGGGCCTGGAACAACCCGTGGAAATGACCGGCAAGAGCAAGATATTAAGCAAATGAACTAAAATTATAAGTCCAATGAAACAAACCCTTATTTTCGGCAACATCATCACGATAGATGATAAGCGGCCCTTTGCCAAGGCTGCATTAGTGAAGAACGGCGTATTTGCCTATATCGGCAGCGCAGAGGAAGCGAAACGGCTTGCCGCTGCAGACGCCGAGGTGCTGGACTACGGTGAGAATTTCATTTATCCCGGCTTTCTGGAATCCCACTGCCACGGCTATTTTGCCGGTGACCGTGCCGTCGGACAGGCAAACCTGATGCAAGTCGGCCTGACCGATTACGCAAAATACCGCGAAATCATCAATGAATTCATTGCGAAGAACCCGCAGCGCAAGTTCTACGTGGCCGCAGGGTGGGTGGAAAACGAGGAATATGTCACAAAGGCCTACCTGGACGAGATCTGTTCCGACAAACCGCTGCTCATGCAAACCGGCGGCGGACATTCCATGCTGCTCAACACCAAAGCTCTGGAATGGGCCGGCATAGACGCGGCCTATGCAAAGAAAATGGGTTATGATCTGGTGCACGTGGATGAAAACGGCGAACCGGACGGATACATCTGTGAAGCGCCTGTGATGGAATTGATGCCAAAGCTTTCCGCAACATTTGAGGAAGCCAAAAACCTTCTGCTTGCCTGGCAGGAAATCGCCTTCAAGAACGGCTATACCGCCGTTGCCGATGCCGGTACGGAGGTTTTCTTCAAAGAGTCCGCCCAGGCATACCATGCATTGGAGGAAGAAGGCAAACTGAAGTTGCGTACCTATGCATACATATTGACCGAAGATAATGTGGAAGATCCGAAGGCCGAAGTGGCCCGCGTCGCCGCAGTCCGCGCCAATTACAGCGGGGAATACTTCCATGTGGTGGGAATCAAGGCGTTTCTTGACGGTGTGACGGAAGCCCATACGGCCTGGCAGAATCAGGATTATGCCGATCAGCCTGGCTATCACGGCGTGGAGCGTTTCAACAACCATGACAAGATGGTGCAGCTGATTTCAGAAGCCGACAAAGAGGGGCTCTCCGTCCATGTCCATTCCGAAGGCGGCGGAGCCACCCACTTCATGCTCGGCTGTATCGAGGACGCGGAAAAGATTACCGGCGACAAGGACCAGCGCAACGTGCTGGCGCATCTGCACTTCGTGACGGAAGAGGATATCCGGCGCATGGCGGCAACCGGTTCTGTTCCGGCGGTGCCTCCACTCTGGACGGCGGCAATTCCTGGCTTCTATGACATTGAAGTCAAGTATGTGGGTGAGGAATTGGCCAGTCAGTCCTATCCCATCAAGTCCTTCTTTGACGCAGGCGCATGCCCGGTCTTCCATTCGGACTACCCGGTCTCCCCGTCATTCAATATTCCCATCAGCATTTATATGGCCGAAACCCGCGCTCTTCCCAAGGGTATGCTTGACGGTGCGGACACCCGGCACAATGTCAAAGAAGCCATCACCCGCGAACAGTCCCTGCGGGCCCTGACCATCAATGTGGCGCATGCATGGCACCAGGAGCATCGCCTGGGCTCCATCGAGTTCGGCAAGATCGCCAACATGACCGTATATGACTGCGACTTCCTCCATGACGACATCGAGAAGGTGGCACAGGCCAACCTTGTTGCCACCATCGTGGACGGCAAGGAAGTCTATAAGGCGTAATAATATGAATTACAAACAAAAACAATGACAGAAATAACAATAAGCGTGGGCTTGAATGATGCTGTTACCAAGCAGCAGGAACATCCGACCAAGATGTACGTTGATGTAATGAAGAACGTATGTAAGAGTTACCACGTAGCTTTCTCGTTTATCGTTTCAGAAGGTGGTTACTTTCACGAAAATGGTGATTATACACAGGAAAAGACCCTTGTCCTTTGTTTGCTTGACCCAGAGAAAGGTGTTGTGGATAGCATCGCAAGAGATCTCTGTGCCTTTTTCCACCAAGAATCCGTACTGATAACAGAAAGTAAGGTCAGGGCATATTATATAAAAGAAGAACTGCCAGAATGAAAATGAATTTTCGTACGCTTCTTTGCTCCGTCCTGTCGCGTGCAGCATTTGTCTCCATTTCCATGGCCTTTTTGGGCTGTGGCATATCCTGCCGGACGTCCACGGTGGATACCAAAACCTTGCTCGTGGGCACCACGGGAGACTATCGGCCGCTTAGCTACAGGGAGCCGGAAACCGGAGCGTACTGGGGGTTCTGCCTGGATGTGGCCGGGGAGATTGCCAAGGCCATGAACGTGACCGGCAAGATATCATGCAGCAAATCCCGTCTGGTGGGCGGCATTGCCGGCGAGAACACAGGCGAGAACACAGGCGAGAGCACGGTGCTCACCCGCGCCGGTCGCGCCGGCAGCTACGGCGATGGCATGACGGATGTCAATGGAACCAATATGACCTACACGGACGGCAGCGTGACGGTTTCCAACGGCAGCTATTCCGGCACGCTTACCAAGGCCGATACCGGAAAAGAGGGTGAAATCAAGGAGCAGTTCTACGCGCTGTTCTCAGCCATCGTCACCAACCTCGCTTCCGAAGACAATCTCAAGATCAAGGACATCCCCGGCAATACCTGGGGAAGATAACTAAACAAAGAGTAATATGAAAAGAGAATTCAAGGATTTAGTCAGATTCGAGCATTACGAGTACCTGAACAGCGAAATCACGGGAGACTACGACAAGGCCCATGCCGTGAAGTGCGTGAACGGCACCTTCGTAGGAACGGAGGAACACGGGGTCGCGTCGTGGCTGGGAATCCCTTACGCGAAGGCACCCGTGGGCAAGCGCCGCTTCAAGGCGCCGGAGTACGTGGACGCGAGCGACCGGGTCTTTGAGGCCAAATACTACGGAAAGGGCGCTTTCGGCTCGCTCGGCTACCCGGACAGCGTTCAGCAACTGGAATCCGAGGACTGCCTCTACCTGAACATCTGGGTCAACACCGACGACAAGACCGCGAAGAAGCCGGTGATGGTCTGGATCCACGGCGGGGCGTACGTCGTCGGCTCAGGCTCGGAGGCCTCCTACAGCGGAGCCAACCTGGTCCAGGCGCAGAGTGACATCATTATGGTGAATATCAACTACCGCCTGAATATGTACGGCTTTATGGACTTTTCATCGGTGCCTGGTGGGGAAAACTTCAAGACGGCGCCCTGCAACGGCCTGCTGGACCAGGCTATGGCGCTCAGGTGGGTGCACGAGAACATCGCCGCTTTTGGCGGCGACCCCGACAACGTGACCATCTTCGGGCAAAGCGCCGGCGGCGGCTCGGTCTCCATCCTGCCGGTGATGAAGGAGGCCAACCGGTATTTCCAGAAGGTCATCGCACAGAGCGGCTCGACCACCCTGGCCTTCCCGGTCGGCTGCGAATCCGCACAGGGCAAGACCAAGGCGCTGCTCGAATACACCGGCTGCAAGAATATGGACGAGATTATGGCGCTGAGCGAGGAGAAACTACAGGAGGCGTATGTACAGGCGGTAGGCCAGTTCACGTCCTGCCCCTACTACGGGACCGAGGTGCTCCCTGAGGCGCCCATCGAGTTGTACAAGAAAGGCTACGCAAAGCACATCTCCATCATGGCGGGCAGCACGGCCGACGAGGCCAGGCTGTTTATGGGCGAGGGCGTGAATCTGAACCTGGAAGAACAGAAGTTATTCGCTTCGCGCGCCGTAGGCGACGCCGCCTTCTGCCTGAAGGAAGAGGACAAGAAATATTACGAAGAATTCTGGCGGGTCTGCAGGACCCAGGAACCGGGACTTGTCGAGACGGAGTTCATCAATGAACTGATGTTCCGGGTCCCTATGCTCCAGCAACTGGACGCGCAGAGCGCGTTCAACAAGACGTTCTGCTACTACTGGTCGTACCCGGGCAGCAACCCGGATGTGGGTGCAGCCCATTCCGTGGAGCTCATTTTCGTATTCAACCTCCGTGGCATAGGGACACGCAGCGAATTCAACGGCACCAACATCCCCGACGAGATCTTCACGGCCGTTCCGCAGATGTGGACCAATTTCGCGCGCTGCGGCAACCCCTCCACGGACAAGGTCGAATGGAAGGCATACTCGGCCGACGACCCGAACGTCCTGAACATCGCCGGGCCGGATGACATACGTATCGAACGGTGCCTCCTGGCCGACCAGTACAAGGCCGTAGCCCCCTTGGTAGGCTACTACCAGTTCATGGACCATTACTTTACCCCTCACTACCTTTTGGATATCGTCGCCGCGCGCGGGAAATAACATCACCATCAGTTTATGAATGAGATTTTAGACATGTTGATCAATCCGCCTGTTTCGGAAGAGAAGCAGCGGGCTTTGGACAAGGCGAAAAAGAAAGTGAGGGCCCATTAAGGCGAGAACAAACAGATTACGGATGGCAATTATGTATCTTTGGTAATTCCAGGGCGCAGGTTTTATGCCTTCAGATGAATTGACCGCGCTTGTCGCAATGAAACAAGGGGCGCGTTTCCTATAAAAAACAATTTTACATAAAATTTGTTCTTTATAAAAAACATTTGATTATCTTTGCGGAAAAGATCGGTATGGATAAACTATTTGAACGTCACGACCAGATTATCCGAGATGTCCCGATGGAACACATCAGGGACTTTGAAGAAAAGATAGACTGGGATGCCCGCCTGTCTATGATCAAAGGGCCTAAGGGTGTCGGGAAATCCACGCTCATCCAGCAGCATATCAGGAAAGTATTCGGGACCGGCAGCCGCAAAGCGCTATATATATCGGCCGATTCCGGTTACTTCTCCACACATTCCTTAATGGAAACGGCCGAATCATTTGTAAGGATGGGAGGAACTCATCTATTTATTGATGAGGTGCATAAATACGAAGGTTGGAGCAGCGAAGTGAAGGACATTTATGACACATTCCGCTCATTGAAGACGGTTATCAGCGGGTCCTCTTTATTACAACTCAATGATGGGAAAGCCGACCTCTCCAGACGTGTTTCGGAACGCACTATGCCGGGCCTGTCATTCAGGGAGTTTTTGCTCTTTGAGGCAGGAATAAGCCTCCCGGCACTGTCGCTTAATGAACTGTTGCAAAAGCCTTCAGAGTTTTGTTCTTCCGTCTTGGACGCATGTCATCCTCTGGAGTTTTTCCCTTCCTACCTAAAATATGGCTATTACCCGTTCTTTCTGGAAAGCCGGAAAGACTATTACTCCAAGGTAGAGAACGTGGTCAACTATATCATTGATGTAGAACTACCCCGGCATAGGAGACTTGAAGTCGGAAATACAAGAAAAGCAAAAGCGCTGCTTCAGGTTTTATCCTCAATGGTTCCTTACGAAGTGGATATTGCCAAACTCTCCAGAACCATTGGAATTGAAAGGAAAACAGTGCTGTTGTATTTGACTTATCTCCAAGAAGCAAATTTAATTCGCCGCCTGTTTACCAATCTGGATACAATAACAGACCTGCAAAAGCCGGATAAGATTCTTCTGGACAACACAAACCTTCTTTATACCCTATCCCCGGAGATAATGCCCAAGACAGGGACTGTGCGGGAAACCTATTTCTGCAATCAAATCGCCTCGGCCGGCCACACAGTTGAGTATGGTGGGCTTAAAACAGGAGACTTCCGGATTGATAGAAACACAGTAATTGAAGTGGGCGGGCCGGACAAGGACTTCAGTCAGGTAAAAGATGAAGCAGATGCTTATGTGGCCGCAGACGGAATAGAAGCCGCCACAGGGAGAAAACTCCCGCTATGGGCTTTTGGTTTCCTATACTGAAATAGTTTGTAAAACTTTTATATGAAAATAGATTCCCGCTTGCTTCTTTGCGCTACCCTCGTTTTCAGCGTGGGTATGTTCCCGGCGTGCACAAAAGACGATGCCGGCAAGAAAGCGCTACCGGATGATTCTGGACGGTTTGCAGGTAACGGCCAAGAAATGGGATGAAACGCTATAGTCCAACATACACACTTCCACAACGTTATTCTTTCAAATCCATTTGGAAGATAACTCTCCCCATTCTGGTAGCCCTTGTGATGGAGGAACTGCTGGGTATGACAGATACGGCCTTCCTGGGTCGTGTGGGCGAGGTTGAACTGGGAGCTTCCGCCATTGCCGGGGTGTATTTCAACATCCTGTACATGCTTGGATTCGGCTTCTCCATCGGGGTCCAGATCGTCATCGGTCGGCGCAACGGAGAGGCTTACGAGAAGGGAACAGGCTTCAGCTCCATCGGCCGGGTTTTCTGGCAGGGCGTCTGGTTCCTGACGGCCCTGGCCATTCTGACCATGGTAATTTCGTATCTCCTGTCCCCACCGCTCCTTCGGGGTCTCCTGAAATCGGAGAACGTTTTCAAGGCTTCCGTGATTTATGTGAACTGGCGGATTCCAGGGCTGCTCTTCGCCTTCATGACAGCGCTGTTCCGCGCTTTCTACGTGGGGACGCGGGAGACGGGGAGCCTTACCTGGAACTCTATCGTGCTGGTTAGCAGCAACATCTTTTTGGACTGGGTGCTCATTTTCGGCCACCTGGGGGTTCCTGAAATGGGCATAAAAGGCGCAGCACTGGCATCGACCATCTCGGAAGGCATTTCATTCGTCTTCTTTGTGATATGGGCAGCCTTTACGGCCGACAGGAAATACGGCCTGCAGAAGATGGTCAAACCCGTATGGAATGAGCTCAAACATCTTTTCTCCACCGCCTCCTGGGTTATGGTGGAGTATGTGCTGAATGTCTCCGTGTGGCTGCTTTTCTTCCTCTTCATCGAGCATTTAGGAGAAGAACCGCTGGCGGTCGCGAACATCGTGCGGAGTATATCCGAAGTGCCGTTCGTCTTCTCGGCGGCTTTTGCCTCCACGTCGGCTACGCTGGTGAGCAACATCTTAGGGGAAGGCCATCCCGATGGCGTGACACAGGTTATCCGGCGGGTGGTTTTGCTCTGCGTAGCCACCATGCTGCCGCTGCTGGCCTTCTTCGCCCTGTGCCCGCACCTGATCCTCAGCCTGTTCACCGATATTCCCAGCCTTGTCAGCGCTTCAGTTCCTACACTTTGGGTGATGTGCGCCACAATAGTCGTCACCCTGCCGTGGAATGTGTACCTACAGTCGGTAGCCGGGACGGGAGATACTCGTGTATGCCTCCGCATCGACGTGGTGGCCCTGGTCATCTACGCCGTGTACTGCACTGTAATCATCGGTGTCCTCAAGTCAAGCATAGCCGTGTGCTGGACGGCCGATGGCGTCTATTCTCTTTGTATCTGGATCCAGTGCATCATATACATCCACAGGAAAAAGTGGAGCAACAATCTGAAGAATTTGAGATCGGCTTAAAGAATAATGTTTGTGATTTCCAAGCCGTTCAGCAAATAATTGCGGCCAAATAGTCGTCAACGCAAGTTAGTCCATAATTATCTGAAGCGGGCTGCATTTTTTTCATGGAAAAAAGTTGTACCTTCGTGTCCGCTTACCTAAACAAGTAATACGGAGATGAAGATACTTTTTGTACTCAATAATTATTACAGTACCGGTAACGGCCTCTCGGCATCGGCCCGAAGAACTGTTACCGCCCTAAAGGAAGCCGGAGAAGACGTGAGAGTGCTTTCGGGGCCCAATCTGACACCAGGTGGCCCCCAACCGGACTATTGCCTCAAGAGCTTTTATTTCCCCTTTTTTCAGCCCATTATCGATGCGCACGGGTATAACTTTGCCAGCACCGATCCCCGCATCGTAGAAGAGGCCGTACGCTGGGCCGATGTAGTGCACATGGAGGAGCCGTTTGTGCTGGAAATCAGGACCGCCAAAATTGCGCGCCGTCTCCAAAAGCCCATCACCAGCACCTACCACCTGCACCCTGAGAACATCTTCTATTCCCTGTTACTTGGCGGCTGGAAACTCCCCAACCAACTGTTACTCCATGCCTGGAGAGACCTATGCTTTAACAAATGGAGGTATGTCCAATGTCCAACAGAAAACGTCAAAAATCGCCTGGAGGCCAACGGCTTCACCGGTGACTTGCGCGTCATTTCCAATGGTATCGTACCCGACCCATGCATACGTATCCCACACCAGAACCAGCCTTTCATTGTAGCATGCATCGGCCGCCTTTCTGGCGAAAAAGACCAAAAGACGCTGTTGGAAGCCATGAAGCATTGCAAGCATGCCAGAGACATCCAGATTATCTTTGCCGGACGCGGCCCCCAAGATAAAAAGCTTCGCCGAATGGCCGAAAAAGTTTATACCAGCGGCGTGCTGGCACATACGCCTATCTTCGATTATCTGGACCGGGACGGTCTTAGGAATCTGGCAGCCAAAACCGATTTAGCCATCCATTGTGCCACCGTTGAGGTAGAGGGCCTTTCCATTATGGAGGCCATGCAGCAGGGCGCCGTTCCCATTATTGCCGAAGGCCCCATTACCGGCACCCATCAGTTCGCCCTGGACGAGCGCAGCCGCTTTAAACAGCAGGATGCCCGCGAACTGGCCGAGAAGATTGACTGGTGGCTGGACCACCCCACGGAAATGGAAGCAGCACGCAGCGAGTATAAACGCGAGATGGAAACCTATGACATCGGGAACTCGATTCGTAAACTCCTTCAAATGTTTCAAGATGCAATAGATGCCTGCCATGCGTAAATTAACACTTCTTTTAGCTGCACTGCTGCTATGTTCTGCAACTATGAACGCACAGGCTTTTTTAGATAACCTGTCTTTGGACAATTGGGAACAAAACGGAAAGGTATGGTATGCCACGGGATGGGATTCCGGCCTTGATGTGGCTGGTTTCCGGGATGCCTGCACTTGCGGATATTCCCGTGGGGCGCCTATATTTATCGGCCCTGATTGCCCTTGCCGGGCTCTCGCTCAGCGTGTGGAGTATCGTTTATATGAAGCGCCTGGAGGCCGATTTCGGGGAAGAATACCTTGAATATAAAAAGTGTACAGGCCGATTTATAACTTTGAAGAAATGACTTTCAACACCTACGGAGACAAAGCGAATCCAGGTCTGCTTCTGATACCCGGGCTGGGGGTATCATATGAGATATTCCTACCGCTGATCGATATCCTGAAAGACCAGTTCCATATCGTTGCCGCCGGAATTGACGGCTTCCTTCTGGGGAAGGAATCGGCCTTTACTTCCGTTGACGACCAGGCAGGGCAGATTATTGAATACGTTCAGGAGAACCTGGGAGGTCACTTGGATTGTGCTTATGGTTTGTCGCTGGGCGGAAAGATTCTTTCACGTGTGCTTGAGCGCCGTGAGATTGTCATCGATCACGCCATTATGGATGCCGCTCCCTTATTGCCATTGCCCAAATGGCTGGTGGATCCCCTTCGCTACTATCAGAGCCTTAATGTCTGGACCTGTTACCACTGGACCGGCTTCTGGCGGTGGGTGTTCCATTCCCATTACTTCGATGTGCTTCTGGATGAATGCCGGAAAGTATGGCCCTACGGTAAGGGAAAGGCGGTGCGCGACGGATACAAAGACGTCTATACCCACAAGTTGGAGTCAATTCAAGGGGCCGATATTCATTATTGGTATGGAACAAAAGAGGCCTTTGT
>Ga0310690_10000953_pt1 | contig 55479 bp, 55 predicted proteins | sample AusTroGonzalo_MG_2_FD_207661 | JGI IMG/M metagenome (GOLD analysis project Ga0310690, IMG submission 207661) | Bovine rumen microbial communities from tropical cattle in Woodstock, Queensland, Australia - Gonzalo_04 (v2) (version 2) | ecosystem: Host-associated > Mammals > Digestive system >... | reverse complement strand
ATATTATCAAGGGTTTGTTTTTCCTGTTCCAATTCTTCCTGCTGTTTTGCCAAATCAGCTTTTTGCTTTTCTATTACTTTATTTGCTTTTTCTTTTTCTTCTTTGCGGATTTGTGCGGTAACGGATTTTCGAACAGATTTTTCCGTTTCTTCTTTTATTGCAGTCATTTGTTTTATGAATTGCTCATATTCTTCATTTAGTTTTACGCCTTTTTCTTCAAGCAATTTTACTATTTCTGTATATTTTTTCCCTTTAATCAGCTTTTCAATATTCTGTTTCTCTTTTTCTGTCCATATTGCACTATTTGGAGCTATTTTATTTATATCAATTTTCTTAGGATTTTTTCTTCTGTCCACTCCGGGCTTGTATGCCTCCAATTTTCTAACTATTGAAGTATTACCATGCTGTTTTGCAGTCTTTATAGCAGTAAATCCGGCGATATCTTTGAGCGACAGGTCAACATCAGGGCGTTGAAGGATTATATCAACAATTTCTTCATGCCCATGAATACATGAATAATGAAGACCTGAAAATTTGTCTTCTGTATCTCGATAATTTATATTATAATCATTGTCATTAACCAACTCTTGAACAATGTCATTGCGGTCATTTCTGCACGCAGCCAGAAAACAAAACCAACCCTTATTATCTTCAGCATACATATCAAGTTCAGGATGTCTGCGCAGTTCTCTGAAACAATTTATCCTATTATGTCGGCTGACATACACGATTGCAGGAGTATTGCCCCAGTCACCCATTCTGGTATTTACATCCACTCCGTTCACTTCAATCTCATGTCTTAATGCTTCAGCATCATCATTCTTTAAGGCTTCTCGGAATTCTTTAATTCCTTTGAATGACACAGACGGTGTAAATACATCACAAGCCATCGGCACTGTGCTGAAACTTTTCCCTATATTGCAAGGTTTAACTTGATATTTATTATAATTATTCATATTTGTGATTGTTAGAATTTGCATTTCTGTATTACCTCTTATTTTTAAATAATTTTTGCATTGCAGGTTTTTACTTTTTTAATAACTGACTTGATTGAACTTCCTCCAAAGGCAAGAAGAGAAATTAAAAGGGAAGCTTTACCCATATCAAGCAGCCCGTTATCGCTTTTTACTGTGTCGATTACGTTAATTAATTCCTCTTCCTTGTATTTACCTTCATATACTTTTAAAATTCTTTCCAAGAATTTCAAGCTTTCATTTGATAAATTACCATCTTTGTCCAGCAAAGCTTTCGTTATGTTTTCAGGCGTATCTTCGTTTGTATTTGTCAATTTATTTCTGTTTTCAATCAATGTACTTATTACATAAGTCATTTGTTCTCCAAACCCCATTTTTTCGGGCAATTCATCAGGTTTGATTCCATACAATGCTCTGAAACCGCTTCTTGCATAAGCTATATCTTCTGCAAGAATTTCTTTATAATTATTCATGAGATTATCCAGAGACTTTTCTTTTTCCTGAACTTCTGCCATTTTTTGCTCAAGCTGAGCTTTTTCTCCTTTTATAATTTCAGAAGCTCTTTCATTTATTACTTTTTCAAGATTTGCTTCTTTTTGTGCAACTGCTTCTTCTCTTTTTGCAAGTTCTTCCTGTTTTTCTTGGAGTTCCTTTGTCAAAGATGCTGTAGTTTTTACAGGAGTTTGTACATTTTTTCTTCTGTCTACTCCGGGCTTGTATGCCTCCAATTTTCTAACTATCCAGTAATTACCGTCACTCCTTGCGATTCCAGTAGCGGTTCTTCCGTGTGAGTCTTCGAGCGACAAATCAACATCTGGACGCAGGAGGATTATATCAACTATTTCATCATTTTTGTCTCGGCATGCATTCATTAAGCCGTTAAATTTACCCCTTATACTGCCTTGATGATTTATATCATAATTTGAGTCATCAACCAGGTCTTGAACAATGTCTTCATAGCCATAGTAACACGCAGACATAAAACAAAAAGCACCTTCATCGTTTTCAGCATACATATCAAGCTCAGGGTGTTTGCGCAGTTCCCTAAAACAATTTATCAGATTATATTTACCGGCATATCCGATTGCCGGAGTATTATGCTCGTCATTCATTCGGGTATTTACATCCACTCCGTTCACTTCAATCTCATGTCTTAATGCTTCGGCATCATCATTCTTTAAGGCTTCTCGGAATTCTTTAATTCCTTTGAATGACACAGACGGAGTAAATACATCACAAGCTAACGGCGCTGTGCTGAAAAATTTCCCTATATTGCAAGGTTTAACTTGATATTTATTATAATTATTCAAATTTGTGATTTGTTGGATTAACATTTTCTGCCTCTTAGTGCTTTATTGCTTTCTGTACTTGAGATTCAAGTTCTTTAACTTGAACCGGCGGAATGAAACCTAAATTCAATTTCTTTTTGTTTAATTTGTCGACAAGAGCTCTGAGTTTTACGGAGATTCCAAAGTCAACAGTGTCGGATGCCTTTATCATCTGCACCATTTCCAGAATAGCGTATCTGTCTTCTTCTTCAAATTTGGTTAAATCCGTATTTTTTATTGCCATTAATATTGTTTCTTTTAATCCTTCAACCAGATTTGTCTGCTGTTCTTCCGTCAAAATTCCCGCTTTTGGTACAAATTTCTTCATCCTGTTTGCTGCAATCAGCATCATAACAGGGTCTTGGGTTTCGTCGATTTTTTGAATTTCTTCCCTGAGTTCAAGGCTGTCGTGTTGGCATTCGGGCGAAAGTTTTTCTCTTAATTCCTTTGCCGTTTCTTCATCACCGAAAAACTCACGAATATCATGCTCTGAATTATTCTGGATAGCACAAGTGAATTGTGACAAGAAACCTGCCATTTTTGTGCTGAATTCGTTATCAACATCAGGATACTGTGTAATTTCCTGTTTTACCTCTTCCAATATCCTTGTTCTGTTCTGTCGTAATTCTTCCTCTCGACGTGCACGTTCTTCCGCTTCACGTTTGGCACGTTCTATAGCTTCTTGGCGGGCACGCTCGAGCGCTTCCTGTCTCAATTGTTCTCTTATACGTGCAAGTTCCCGAAGACGTGCGAGTTCTCTTTCACGCTCAGGATTGGATGTGAAATTTATTGAATATTTAGTGGGTACTATCAACATTTTTATTTTCTCCAAATTTTTTTAAACAATATATTTTGGTACTATATTAATTCTGAATTCTTGTACTATTTTCTTCGGTGTCAGATTTTCTTTCTTTTTAACAGCCTGAACGATTATTTTATCAACAGCATCTGCCAATTGACCGATTGAGAATCCGTCTGTAGATACTGCGATATCTTCAATATCTTCAGGTGTAAAGTCTTCCGTAATAATAGGAAGTCCTGTCAGAAGTTTATTCAAAATATCTTTTCTGTCATCAAGGTTCGGGTTCCCGCAGTGAATGATTGTTCCCATTCTTCTCGGATTGCCTATAATTTCCTGATTAACACGATCAATGTAATTTGTGGCACCCGCAAGAATTATGCCTCTTGCGGCAGCTGAATTCATTAGTTCTTTGTATGTATTAACTTCTTCAATCTGATGTCTTTCTGCATATTGCGGGAAGAATTTTTCAGCCTCATCAAAGAATAACATAACCGGTTTTTTGAGTATTTTTGCTTCGAGTGCAAGTCTGTCAAAAATTTCGTGTACTATTTTAGCAACCTGATGGATATATGCAGTACCTTCTTGATCGTAGTTCATTTTATAAAGAGGAATATCCATTTCTCTTGCTAAGGTTTCAATAACGGTAGTTTTACCGCCACCAGGAGGGCCTTCGAGAATAAATCCGCCCGATGGCATTCTTTTGTTTGCAATAAGCGCTTGTCTGATTTCAGGATTCCAGGCATCTATTACGTATTCCCTTAATTGCTGAATTACCTCAGACATACCGCCGAGTTCATCAAGTGATTTAAACTGCCAATCTTCATATTTGAATTGCTTTAAGCCTGCCTTTCCGCAAAATTCACCCATTTCACGTTTAGCGTTTATATCAATCGCCTTTTTAACAGCAACTTCAAAATCGGTCTTATTTATATAAAAATCACGCTTTGCATCTTTCAGAATATTTGCTATAGATGCCATAGAAAAACCATCGAGTTCAGTTGCTATATTCGTTACAAGTTCGCTGTTTGATGCAAAATCTTTTGTAAATTCATGTTTTAAAAGATGTTTTTTTATTGCATCTTCACGTTCTTCCTGATTCGGGTTTTTAAATTCAATCCAATTACCGAGTCTGCCTCTGCGTTTGAGTGCAGAATCAACGTCATCAAGGTTATTTGTTGCTGCAATCATTATGAACCCTCTTTGAGAAGGATTGTTGAGTTCTTGTAAAAGGGCATCCGTAAGTTCTTTATCGCTGTAACCGTCGCCGTTTCTTGATGCACCCATACTTTCAAATTCGTCTAAGAACCATACGGAACGTTCTCCGGTTTCTCTAAATTTTTTATCAAGCTGGTCAGCATACTGTTTAAACTTTTTACCTGATTCGTGAACATATGCGGTTCCGAAATCAGAAAGTCTTGTTTCGTAGAAAGGAAGTCCCAGTTCTCTTGCAAGCACTCTTGCAGTCAAAGTTTTACCGTTTCCGGCTGCACCGTAGAAAATCGCTCCGTCAGGTATAGCATCATTGCCAAAAATTTCCGATAATTCATCAAGGTTTTTCATAGGCTCTACATACAATTCACGAAGTCTTTGTTTAGCTTCAGCCATACCTCCGAGTTCATCAAGACTCATCATTTCATCTTTTTCTATAGGAACCCTTTTAAATTCAGGAGTATCATAAGAAGCTGTCCGATTTTCTTCCGTTATCGGAACAATACCCAATTCCTGGCTGAAGTCTTTTAATTGTTCTTCAAATGTCTGCAAGTCTGCATTTTTACCTTTAGCCAGTGCAGTTCTTGCGGTTTCGTCCAAAACTCTCAGCATATCGGAATAAGACCGATTGTCAGTCAACACCACCATTTTTTGGATAACTTCATCGTTGTTTACATCTTGAAAGATTTCTTTATCTTTAAAATATCGTTTTAAAAATTCGGTTCTGTCACTTTCACTCGGTTTGGGAACCTCAAAAACTTTGTCAATAATGCCGGACTGCATAAAATCTTCTCTTATCAGTTTTTTATCCGAAGTTGTTGCTATAAAGAGTCCGCCTTTTTCTTTAATACCTCTGATTTTATTTCTGAAGGTATTTGCTTTAGTGTTATCACAAGTAGCGCAATTTGAGAAATATTTGTCAAAGCCTTGCGCCAATATTATTGTTTTTAATCCCGTTTTTTTGTATCTTGCTTCAACAGCTGTAATTATCTGCTCAAGGTCTTGAGGATTTTCCATTATAATAGCAGGAATTTCCGCTTCATTAGATAATGCTTTAATTATAGTTAACTCGCCGCCGCTGTTTGCCGCAAATAAGATGCCGTTAGGTATATCAATCTTATTTTCTTTCAGTTTTTGTGAAACATTATTATCCTTTAAAGGCGCAATTACATTCGTTTTTAATTCACTCCGGATTTCTTCTCTGCCTATTAAATCATCAATCGTTAAAACATCATTATCAGTGATTATAAGGCGTTTAAAATCTTCAATTCCTTTAATATTAAGTTCCTTTGGTTTTGCTTTTGGAGTTTTCGGCACATCTGGTTCTGCCGCTTTTGCCTCTGCCTTCGTAACTGCCGGAGCGCTTTCAACTGACTGAACTTCATCGTCACTTACTTCTTCAAAAGCATCAAAAAAGCCTGTAGATTTTTGTGTAACCTCTGCAGTTTTCTGCTCAACTTTTTCCATAACAGGCTGAGTCATATATTGTTTTGCAGCAATGACTTTTGCATCTTCTGCCGGCGCAGTAGATGTTACAGGACCCGCATCTGACATAACTCCGCCAGCACGTTTTATTAATACACTCATTTCTGCACTTTTTGAAGTTTCTAAAGGATATTGACCTTTAGAATTAGGGATATTCACTACATTGCTCAAATCGATTTCTCTGGCAAGCATATATGCAACCAGTTTTGTATAATTTGCATCAACGATAGATTGAAACAGCGTTTCTTGAGTAGATTTATCCACCATTGAAAAATCCATATTACCGTTTTCTCTCAGCATTTTCATAAAATCTGCTTCTGTTGGCAGATTTGAACGTTTTGAGGCACTTGCCTTAAAAATCGGCATTGAGGTAAAACTTTTTACGTACATTTTATCATTTCTCCTTGTATAAATTGTTGATATTTATCATGTTTAAAACTTCTAAAAAATTTTTTTGCTATTAGAAAATTTAAATTTACAAAAATTTACATGGTTTCCAAGATTTTATAGCAAAAAATATTTTTATAAGTTTTTAGATAATTGCAACTAAATTTAGGAAAAATGTTAAAACATGAAAATCAATCAAATTAATCAAACAAATTTTGCGGGGTTAAAGTATAAAAACGGTATCAAGACAAAGAATGCATTAAGCAATGAGATGAAGGAATTTTTGTCAGCAAATGAAAAGCGTATAAATGCGCTTAAAGATATTGATGTTATTGTCGATTCCGACAAAAAAGATTTTATGCTCGGAATAAAAAATGTAAGATATTTGAATCCGCTATACAATCGTTTTTATGATAACGGGAAATATAATATTAAATTGGAAGACAACGGTGAAATTGAGATATGGAACCACAAAGAAGCGGACTTGCATTACAGAAGATGGTTAAAACCGACCGAAACTCCGGGTATTTATGATATATCCATTGCTGAAGTGTTCGGATTTTTAGATTTAAGACCAGCATACTATGACTATAATTCTCCCGAGCATATTCTTCAATGTGCGGAGCTTTTGGATTCCGCTTCTAAACAAATTGATGAAGCTGAATCAGAATATGGCATGAACTGTGTTGAAGTTCTTAATAATGTTGATAGAGATATGGAATTAGGGCACAGAATGGATATGATTGACAAAATAATTGATACATATACATTTGAAGATAATATTCATGAGAGAATGATAACTCGTGACTTAGAAAATTTATATTCACACAGAGAAACCGTAGATGACTTTAAATCTTATGGTATATATATTGCTTCGGATAGTTTGGGGACACCTGAAATTGATGATAAAAAAGGATATATTGATGAAAATTATTCCGAATTTTATGAACGTAACGGCTATTTGATATACTATAGCAAAGACCGTAATGACTATACTGTTGCACCAATAGAAAGTGACGATATTTATTATACTCTCTGTCCCTCACCGAACAACGACAGTAAATACTTTTGTTATAAAGGTTTTTATGACGGAGGTTCTAATTTGAGCAGTTTTGCCGGCGACCATTTTGACCAATTGGTAGATTTTATGAAAATTCTGGAAAAAATAGCTCTATCAATTGAAGAAAACAAAGTTACAACAAACTAGCAAAAAATATTTTTATGGGGTTTATAACATTAGTAGTTAATATGAGAAACAAAGATGAAAATTTATTCAATTAATAATATAAATCAAAACAGCTATACTATACATAAATCTTTAAAATGTGCAGATAAAAATGTATATGCTGGGAAAACGGATTATAATACAATTTCTGCATGCTATACATATTTGCCCAATAATACAAATTTCAAAGGACGGGAGTGGAAAACTCTCGGTAGACGTGAATTTAGGGAATTAACCAAAGATGTAACAAACAGGGCAAAAAAGTACGGTATAATATTTAAAGCAGATACTTTAGCGCCGGAAGTTTTTGATTACGATTATGTTTTAGAATTGGCTGATTATTTTTTGAAGCATAAAATAATAGAAAATGATGGAGTTAGGCAAGCTTTTAACTATATTTGTTCTCAAGTAGCTCTTTCCAGCGACAAAAACCGGAATCAGCCAAGTTGCGAGCATACATATGATATGGATTATTCACTTTTGAAATCCAATTGTGAAGCAATAATGGATTTTGCTGATTTTATTGTTGAGCATCCGATTTACTCAAATTCGGAAGTTCAAAGAATAATGGGGACTGTTCTTGAAATGATACGAGCTGATAATATCGAAAAAAAGAAAGTAATGGCTAATTATCTGGCATTAAATCCTGATAAACTTGAAGATTCTTGGGCGATATGGGATGGGCTTGTATCAGGTGACGGTTATGATAAACATTTGAGTTATGATGATGATTTTAATCCGAAAGAACTGGCTAAACCTCTTGATAGTAATACAACTTTAGAAATACCTGAAGAAAATTTGCTTCCGGTATCATCAGTTGTTTGTACATTGGATGATATTAATAATTATTTGACAGAGCATTTTTCAGAAATTGATAAGGGCAGAATATTCAATAAACCTGTAACGAAGGATGGAGAAAGTCTTTTAATTGCACTGACTAAAATTCTGCCGGATGATAATAATATTGATGCGTATATAAAACTCGTCAATAATATGATTAAACTTACTCATATTGAATACAACCAAAAAGATACCCTGGGTGTACCTGCAATTGCTCATGTTTTAAATTCTCAAAATAAAATTCTCTTTGCTGCTTTTACCAAATGTAATAATTTGAGATATGACCCGTATTTAGATACAGAATTTAATAATATTAAAGATTCTGAATTTAAAGATTTTGTTATAAACTCACATATTTTTGAAAACTTGGAAAATACAGGTTATGAAAAAATCTTTGGCAAACCGAATCCGATGTATGGAAAATAGGACTGGATTAAATGAATAAATGTTGAATACAGGAGGACAAAAATGCAAATAGGAATTATTAATTCAAACCAGAACAATAATTCAAATTATACCGACCGGCAAAGAGTTAATTTTAAAGGCGAAGTTGCTTTTACAAATGAACAGTTTGCAAAAAAAACAAAAGAAATTGCACAATCTTTAGTAAAAGACAGAACCGATGCAGTTTCTGCTGCAGAGAAAAAAGGCATTCTTGAGCAAGCAAGCAATATAATTAAAAAGAAATTTGAAACAATCAGAGACACTTATTCTCCTGTAGTGAAGCTTGAATTAGGTGAGCCTGCCGTATTCTATGATAATTTAATTGATGTTATTTCATCTTCTCGAAATTGTTATTTTGATATGAGAAATGTTGAAGGTTACTATCATAGAACAAACTATGTAACATTAAAAGGTAAAGATGTATATTGGGATTCGACTGATTTAGATAATCTTAATGTAAGAAACCAAATTGAGACCGGTTTTATTAATAATTTAATTATTGATTTTGAAATGTATAACAAGAAAAAGCAATATATACCGATGTCACAAATAGGATTAACTGATTATGAATTCTGGGGTGATACAGAAGTCGCTATAAACGATGAATCGCACTTGGACAAGAGGATTTCAGCTCTGAAAAAAATTGATATTAAGGATGAATTGATATTAGAAAAAGTTAAATTACTTGAAAAAACTAATAGTTGGTTTAAAGAACATCCTGAGTTTTTGACTAATGAAATTGAAGATAAACTAAAACAGGCTTATGCCGTAAGACCGGCCATAGAAGCAAAATTAACCCACGATGCTAATATGGATTTCGATGAATTTAATGTATCAACAGATGAATTAGACGGCTTTTTTGTTTCAGCGGAAGATATGCTCCCCATAGATTCTGTTGTTTGTACGTTTAAAGATATAAATAACTACCTAATGGAACACATGGCCGAACTTGGTGGCGGAAAAATTTTCAACAAACCTGTTACAAAAGATGGGGAAAGTTTGCTTATGGCGCTTGCTCATGTAAAACCGGACAAAGACAATATTGATTCATATATCAAATTGGTAAAAAGTATGCTAAAAATGCCGTTTATTGATTACAATCAAAAAGATGCAATGGGTATACCGTTTATTGCTCACGTTTTGAATTCACAAAACAAAGTTCTTTTTGCGGCAGTTACCGGATGTAAAGACTTAAAATACGACCCGTCTTTGGAATTTGAATTCAATAATATTACAGACCCTGAATTCAAGGAATTGGTTTTAAAAACACCAATTTTTGAAAATGCGCAGAATAAAGAATTTAAAACAATTTTCGGGAAAACGAATCCTATGTATGAAAATAAGTAGTAAATATAATGACGAAAGTTAAATTAAGGAGTATGGTATGAAAATCAGTCCAATCACGAATTACAACCAACAAATAAATATCAATAAACAACGACAAATTAATAATTTACCTTCTTTTGAAGGTATTAATGTGAAGGATATTAATTTAAAACAATATTTTGCATCTCCGGAATATGCCGAAAATTTTATTAAAAAAATTAAGAAATTGCAAAAGGAAAAATTTAATTTGCGTGAAATCGTTGATATGTCCAAACTTTCAGATACAGGTAAGGTGGTATTAAAGCGTTACTTTGATCAGCTGGGCGAAGAAGGGGTTCAAGACTTTCCGATGAATCTGAAACTTAAACAGAGCGGCGTTCTTTATCATGATTATTACGGCTTACTAACAGAGGATGTATTTCGAAGCAATTATGTAATTAGTAATGCAGGAGCATTTAGTACTTTTGATAAATGTATGCGAATAAAAACCGGATATTCGGGTAGTACTATATATTTATTAACTAATGTAAATTTATTAAAATCAGAAATTAACAGATATATATTAGATACTTGTAACGAGCAGGCAAAAATGATTGATGAAAAAGCGGCAAGAGAAAGAAAAAACAAAAAATTTGATGAGTTGCAGGGCTTATTGGAAGCTGAACCTGAAAAAAATGATGCTTTAAAAAAATTAGAAGTTCCGGCTGATGATTTGCTTCCCGTAGATTCCGTTGTTTGTACTTTAGATGATATTAATAATTATTTTATCGAGCATATGACCGAAGTGAGCGGCGGAAGAATTTTCAACAAACCTGTTACAAAAGACGGGGAAAGTCTGCTTATAGCGCTTGCCCATGTAAAACCCGATAAAGATAATATTGACGGATATATCAAATTGGTAAAAAGTATGTTAAAAATGCCTTATATTGAATACAATCAAAAAGATTCAATGGATATTCCGTTTATAGCTCACGTTTTGAACTCACAAAACAAAATTCTTTTTGCGGCAGTTACAGGATGTAAAGACTTAAAATACGACCCGTCTCTTGAATTTGAATTCAACAGTATAACCGACCCCGAATTCAAAGAACTGGTTTTAAAAACTCCAATTTTTGAAAACGAACAGAATAAAGAATTTAAAACAATTTTCGGGAAACCGAATCCAATGTACGGGGGAAAAGGCGGGAATTAAATAGCTTATAAAAGGAGCCTTAATTTATGCAAATAACAGGAAATTATCAAATATTTTCTAATAAAGTGCCGTATACAAATCATAGATATCAGAATTATCGCAATCATTCTCAATATCCGGTACAGAATAACATAAATTGTCCTATATATAATACAAGTTCTGACCAATACATAAAAAATAAAACCGCACAGATTGCTTTTACTGCTATTCCAAAAGAACTAGAACTTAAAACAGCTGTTGAAAATATTTTAAATCGTAATATTGTTTTTGGTCCAAAGGAATATAAAAATTTATCCAAGGAAGATTTATCAATACTGCGTGAATTTAAACATACTTTTTCAGAATCTGACGTTTACCATAGTATAGGTACAATAATATGGTTTGCAAGAAATTTTTCTAAAGGAATTCACGAAAAATATCCTGAAGGATTTACATTGGTAGCAATAGGACGTTCCCCGGCTTTTCTAGCTAAATATTTGGAATTTCAGGGAGAAGATGTTAAATACTGTCCAATATCAAATATAAGATGTAATACAGAATTTTCACCTTATTTTGTGCAAGCATATAAAAAATATTTGGACTCCATTGGTTTAACTGCGGATTTAGCAAAAACAACAAAAAAACCAATAATAGTCACAGATTATGTGTATAACGGCTGTACTCGGAGAAACTTTTTGAAACTTCTTTCATTACCTGAAATAGGTATTGAAATCGGAGAAAAAGTAATGTTTTGGAGTATAGCAGATATTGTATCAGCTAGTACAGGTATATGTGATTTTCCGAAAAATACGTATCGTTGGCTGTTTGATGAAACTATGGCAGAAAAACGCTATACTTCAATTCCCAGTATTAGTGCAATATCATACAAAGAAGGTTGTTTAGGTGAAGAAAAATTTAATAAATACTACCAAAATGGCAACAAATTTGAAGAAAATTTTGATACAAAAATGATGAATTTTATTCTAGCTGACACTGTGTACTGGGACGCAGTAGAAAGTTTTGCTCGCACACGTCACCATTCAAACTTACAACAGAAATCCAGCAATAACTTTTGAGTGCAAATATTGGGACAAAATATGCAACATAGCGGACATTTATGTCACAGTAATCGGACTTTTCAGATTTTTGGATGCAGGTTTTATAATAACAGTCAGTTCGAGGATTTTGAATGGTAGTTTTGAGAATATTATTAAATTTTGTATAAAAAACGAATGCATAGCAAAAAATATTTTTACTGGTTTTTAAGTAGATATAAAGTTTATGAAAAGGAGATTATTTATGCACCTACAACCTGTATCTAATTACAATTATTCAAACAAAAAATGGAATAATCATAATTTTAAAGGATCAGCAAATACAGAAGTTCTCAAGCAAAATGTTGCCGAATTGGAAAATGCACTTAAAGCTGCAAAAGAAAAATTGAAATTTCAAAGAAAACTTGATAATTTACGAACAATCAATATTCGCAATATTGAAAATCTGATAGGCAGAATAAAGAATTATCTTACCGAACACGGAGGCAGTACTGATAGCTATACAAGGCAAACATGCTCAATGTACAGAAGAACTCTTGCAGATGCTGAAAAAACACTGGATGATTTAAAAAATGGTGCAGACTTATTTCTATATATAGAAACTTATGACGATTATGTCTTCAGAACAGAAACAGTTGAGGATGGTATACGTAAGCTTAGCCCGATGGCGCATAAATATGGTTTTTATGGGCAATTAAATGCAGATGTTCTGGATTATTAGTTAGTAGTTTGGGCATACCTGTCTAACAATAGTTTTTGAGTGCAAATATTGGAACAAAAAGGTAAAATAACGGACATTTTTGTTATCATCGTAAAATAACCGTAAGTTTGAGGATTTTGAACAGTTATTATGATAATTATTACAAACGAATTGGCAAAAAAAATTTTTACGGGGTTTAATATAAGAGGATAATAATTTTAAGGAGTAAAAATGCGAGTACAAACAATTAACAATATTAATAACAATCCAAACTTCGGAGCGTTGAAGGGTTTAAGGTATGTGGGCGAATTTAATCCCTCAACAAACCTTGAACACGCAAAAATCGTTGACACAGTGATTAACTCCAAAGCAATAAAGCAATTTGGCGAGAAATATAATTTTTTAGCACGGTTTGAGCGTTATGTATTTTCAAATATGGATATTTTTTATTCTTTAAATTTGCTTCCGGTTCTTGTTGAAGAAACACCAAAAGAAGAAGAAAAAATAGAAAAGCTTCCTTTAGCATTTTGTGTAGCAACAGTTAGGGAAGAATTTGATAGAACTGCTATTAATAATTTCATGAGTAAAATAAGGTTTACAACACTTGATGAGCTTGAATCCTTGTTACAATATAAGATTGCTGATCAGAAGAAAGAACAGCTAGCAGAAAAAGCAAAAAAGGAAGAACACTCCCGTATATTGAATGAAATCAAAGATGCAGGATTTTAAGAATATTAAGATAAATTTAAAAGGAGTATGAAATGCAAGTACATAGAATCCCAAATAATCCTAATTATAATACTTCGTTTAACGGAGAGTTTATTTTGTATAACTACCATAAAAACAGATGGTTTTCTAAAATTACTACACCGAAAGAAGATAAAATTTTGTCAAATTTATTTGATAGCTTTCATTTAAAATTTAGAGAAAGCGGATTTTATAATTTTTATTCTCAAATGGGGCCTAGTGATTTGGTGGAATATATAAAGTTGTTTCCTAAAAGGACAAAAGGGATTAATTTACCAAAACCCTCAGAACAGTGTTATGCAAATATACACTACTATAATGATCCTGCTGGTTCTCGTTCAAGTTATGAGATTACTGCCAATAAAGCATTTAAGATAATACATGAGTTTAATAAAATGCTTATAAGAGATTTTAAAGCTTAGCTATGTACTGTATAGAACAAATTGTATCAAAAACTAGTGTCATCTTCATCTCACAGTTAATTTAATCTTATTCTGTGTGTTAAATTACAACTCTCACGCATTGCCTTTGGCAATGGGTTCTCCCCTCCATTGGCTTTTGGTGAAATTTTAGGTTTAATTTATAACACTACAAAAAACAGTACATTTAGTACTGTTTTTCTGCTCGCCAACAGAGTCTTTACTGCGGCCGACCATTTAAAAGGACCTAAGAGAAAGGTTTGATACCGAAAACTTTTATGACTTATATAATGCTTAAGACTCCCCAACCTGAGCGATTGTCCCGAGTAAATACGCATATACGTGTATTTTATACAGATATTTCCCAAATATTAGAATTGCAAATATAATTAAAACAATGATATTTAAAATGCTGACTTCTTTTGATGCTTGAATAGAATTAATATTAAGTACAGTCATTATGCCCCAAGTTAAGCACAAATCTAACAAATAAAAAATGACAAATTTAATTCCGTTAATAATATACCGGACTGTATAATTGCCTATAATATATATTGCTTTAAATATATTAAGGGTAGCGAATACCGAGTCTTTAGAAGCATAATTCCACAAAAGAGACGGTATCAGAAAGAGAAATAATCCATAAAATAGTGGTAATGCGATACCGTATGAATTGATTAAGCTTGTAAAGTTCTGTGTAGCTCCGACTCGGGTGCTGTTAAATATAAAGAATAATAGCAGTACCTCAATCCATGGGATATACATAATAATAGTTGCGACTATTGATGCGAAGCCTCTCCATACAAATTTAAATAAATTCCATTCTGGTAAATCGACTTTAAATATTTCTACGACCTTGCCGTTATATATGCTGGGTGCTTTAATATCCCATTTTCTGTCAATAATGTTATATGTTAGTTCCCAAAAGTATCCCTGTATAAGGAATAAGGATGATAGCAAAACAAAAATTCCTATTGTATACATTGCAATTGATGAAGCCAGGCTGGTTTTTATGAGGATTGTACCCAGAAATACTGTTGGAAATATACTTATGATTCCTATTATAAAAAGTAAAACCGCAAATAGAAACAGCTTTAAGTAATATTTACTAAAGTTTTCACATTTAAACATCCAGATAAAAGGTTCCAGCATATCATCCCCCAATAATCAAATCCAAACTCTATTATATATAATATTCTAAAAGATTCAAAACTTATTAAAATGATTATTTACAAAATAGACACTGTTTTCTAATTATAGTAAAATAAATCTGTAGACTTGGTCAAAAAGGTTTTGTCATGGGAAAAATTGTTACACAAGATGAAATAGTAGAGATTGTTAAAGAAGGACACAAAAACGGCAAAACTTTCGTTGTTACAAACGGATGTTTTGACATTCTTCATATAGGGCATGCCAGATATCTTTCAGAAACAAAAAAACAAGCAGATTATTCAATAATATTGCTCAATTCGGATAAATCTGTCAAAATGATTAAGGGAGAAGGACGTCCGATTAACAATGAAAATGATCGAGCCGAATTGTTAACTTCTTTGAATTGTGTTGATTATGTGGTATTATTTGATGAGAGCTCTCCAGGAGAGTTGCTTGAAAAAATTAAACCGGACATTTATACAAAAGGAGCTGATTATAGTTTAGAAACACTACCCGAGCGGGATGTGGTTTTGAGAAACAATATAAGGGTAGAGTTTATAAGATTTGTAGAGGGAAAATCCACAACAAATTTAATTAACAAGATTAATCAAAATAGAGTATAAAGGAGTTTTATTATGAAGACTTTTACATTGGAACAAATTGCACAAATTACTGGCGGTATGCTGACTAAGGCAAAGGATACGGCTATTACAAATATAGCTCCGCCTCTTTTGGCCGATGAACACACGCTTGCACTTGCTTTGGGCGAGGATGAAATTGCTAATCTGAACAGCACAAAAGCATTGGCAGCACTTGTTCCTTTAGGAGTTAATATAGACGGGTTTACAACAATTGAAGTTGAAAGACCGCGTTTAGCTATGATGAAGTTAATCAGTATGTTTTACGAAGAACCTCATGTTAATTCGGGTGTTCATCCGACAGCGGTTGTTGCGCCTACCGCTAAGCTGGGCCAGAACGTTTCCATAGGAGCAAATGTTGTTATAGGCGAAAATGCGGTAGTTGGAAGTAATACAAAGATTCTTGCAAATGGTTATATCGGAAATGATGCTGTAATAGGTGCAGAATGTTTCTTTCACCCGGGAGTAAATATAGGGGATAGAGTTCGTGTCGGAAACAAAGTTATTCTTCACCACGGAGTTTCACTGGGCGCTGACGGGTTCAGCTTTGTAACAGAGAACCCTAATAATATTGAACAAGCACGCAAAGATGGTGAAATCAGAGAATGTAATACAGAACAGGTTATTTTCAAGATACCTTCAATAGGTTCTGTTGTAATCGGAAATAATGTTGAAATTGGTGCTAACACCTGTATTGACAGAGGAACTATTGAAAATACTACTATAGGCGATAATACAAAAATCGATAATCTTGTTATGATAGGTCACAATTGTCGTATAGGCAAAGGCTGTATGATAGTTTCACAGGTTGGTATTGCCGGAAGCTGTGTAATCGGTGACAGGGTTGTTATTGCAGGCCAGGCAGGTCTTGCAGATCATTTGTCTATAGGTGATGATACAATTATTGCCGCTCAAGCCGGTGTTTCAAAGAGTTTCCCGGCAAAATCAATAGTTGTAGGCGCTCCTGCAATGCCGAGAAAAGAATTCATAAAACAATTAAAAATCATGAAAGATGCGGGCGATTTAATTGCGAAATTCAAAAAATATGAACCGCTTTTGAAATCTTTTGAAGACAGCGTAAATGAGAATAATATGGCAAAGGTATAGGGAGGCAGTGTGACAAAGTGACCAGGAGTGGTTTTATTCTATAAAGAACCACTTAACTCTTCACCTATTCACCTTGTTTAAAATGGTTACGATAAAAAAAGAAATAGAAACCGCAGGCGGTTCATTAATGAAAAACAAGTTCTGCGAGGTTGTCATAAAACCTTCGCAGACTGGTTGTATACGTATTTTTTCAAAAGGTTCGGATGTCTGCTTTAATGCGGATATTGATAACCTTTTTTCAACAGACCATTGCGTAACTCTGTGCAGTAAAGAACACAGGAATCTTTTGGGCGATTATAAATACAAAGCAATGCTTTGTGAACACTTCATGGCAGCTTGCGCTTTGTGTAAAATTAATTCTATAGATGTTCACCTGTCTGAAACTGAATTTCCGATTCTTGACGGAAGTGCCAAAGAATGGGTAAAGCTGTTCAAAGAAGCCGGAATTGATGGAACAAATAATACTCTTTATACTGTTAGCGAGCCTGTATATTATCTAAACGGTAAAACGAGTCTTGTGATTCTTCCGGATAAAGAATTAACAATATCTTATGCTGTGAATTATGACCATCCGGATTTGCGCAGAAGGTGGGTGAGCGTTGATTTAAAGAACCTTGATGAGATTATAGAAGCGAGGACTTTCGGGTTTTATAAAGACCTTAAAAAGTATCAGGCTCTGGGATTTGCAAAAGGAGTAACAATAGATAATACAGTTGGGCTTAAAGATGTTGGATATACAACAGAATTACGTTCGGAAAATGAACCTATCAAACATAAGATTTTAGATTTGTTTGGCGATTTGTATTTAACCGGTGTTTCTCCACTCAATATGAGAGCCCAAATCCTTGTAAAAGAGGCAGGTCATGCTGTTCATACAAAGGTTGCAAAAGAATTGAAAAGTAAATTGGTTAAATTGTAATTATCTTTTTCCTAATTAACGACAGTTGTATTTACATTCGCCAGAAAATAGACAATCAGCATTGATTATAGTAAAATACATGCATAGCATGATTAGGAAATTTAATAAATAAGGAGAGAATATAATGGCAGAAGAAGTTTTATCATTTGACATTACGCAGATAATGGAAATGATACCTCACAGATATCCGTTTTTACTGGTGGATAGAATCACTGAATGTGTTCCTGGAAAATACTCAAAGGGATACAAAAATCTTACAATGAATGAAGAATTTTTCCAGGGCCATTTCCCGAACAATCCTATTATGCCGGGTGTTTTGCAGCTGGAAGCATTGGCTCAATGCTCTGCACCTATATTAATGTGCTTACCAGAATATAAAGGCAAACTGACACTTTTTGCAGGTGCAGATAATGTAAGATTTAAAAATATTGTTCGTCCTGGTGACAGACTTGATATGTGTGTCGAAATGCTTAAATCAAAAGGGCCAATCAGTAAGTGTCATGCGGTCGGATCTGTAGACGGAAAAGTTTGTATAGAAGCTGATATGACTGTTTGTTTAAAATAGTTCAAATGTATGGGGGTAAATATTAAACGATATGTTACCATATACATTAGTATGGAGTGATTAATTTGGATAACAAAATTATAATCGGTTCAGACCATGGTGGTTACAAGCTTAAAAATGAAATAATCAAGCATCTTGAGTCTTTGGGTTACGATATTTGTGACAAAGGTTGTTATTCTGAAGAATCATGCGATTATCCGGTTGTTGCAAAGGAAGTTGCGGAAATAGTTATTTCAAGCGGAAACAAAGGAATTTTAGTATGCGGAACCGGGATTGGTATGTCGATTGCGGCAAACAGATATGAGGGAATACGAGCTTCTCATTGTACTGATACCTTTACTGCTAGAATGACAAGAGCACATAATGATTCAAATATTCTTTGTCTGGGTGAAAGAATTACCGGAATCGGTTTAGCACTTGATATTGTTGATATTTGGCTTAAAACCGAATTCGAAGGCGGAAGACATCAAAAAAGAATTAATATGATTGACAAGAGGAATTAATGGAAAAAGAAAAAATTACGTCATACAAGTTTGCATGTGTTATAGCAAGATTTTTAGATGAAAAAATCGCAAAAGATATTTCGATTTTAAATATAAGCAATGTATCATCTTTTGCGGATTATTTTGTTTTATGTTCGGCTCAGACAAATACACAGGTGAAAGCACTAACAGAAAATCTTACGGATAAAATTAAATCAACTTTTTCAAGACTACCTTTAGGGAAAGAAAATGATTTAAAAAATCGTTGGAATCTTGTAGATTACGGCGATGTTGTTGTTCACATTCTGCACCAGGATGACAGAGATGCTTATGCAATTGAGAAGTTTTGGAATCATGCATACAGTATTCCAAGTGAAACTTGGTTAAAAGAATCGGAAGAATATTCAGAGTATAAAAAAGTATAATTAAAAATATAGGAGCCTGTTATGGATAAAAAGGAATTAGAAAAAAATATTCAGAAAACGGTATTGAAAATGGCAATTGAGCCTAAAAATACGGAGAATTATCATGAATTAGCAAAACTTTATGCTCTTGATAATCAATACGAAAAAGTTATTTCTGTTTATGAAAGTTTGCTTGCAATTGATCCTAAAGACATGCAAGCTTTAATAAATATAGGAAGTTTATGGTTCTTTTCAAAAGAATATAAAAAAGCATTGAAATACTTTAACGATGCAATGATTGTGAATCCGAGCAATTATCTGGTTTATTACAATATCGGTAATACGTATGCGGATATGAAAAACTTTTCAAAAGCGCTTCAATTTTATTCAAGAGCACTGGATTTCACTTCTGATGATCCGGAATTATATAATGCAATAGCACTTCTTTACCATGATTTTGAAGACTATGTTGAATCAAGGGCTTATTATGAAAAGGCATTATCAATAGATCCGGATAACTTAACCGCTCTTGTAGATTTGGGTAATGTTTCATACAAAGTTTTTGATTATGAATCAGCCTTAAAATACTATAAAAGAGTTTATGAATTGGCCCCGGATAACAAAACGGTGCTTCTGTGTATTGCAAACACATATACTGTATTAAAAGATAAAGAAAAAGCTTATGAATATTTTGATAAAGCTTTAAAATTAGAAGGCGATAATTACAAGGCAGATATTTGTTATGCAATTGCAAGATCTGACTTCAAAGATTATGGTGATGCAATCGAGCTTTACAAACAAGCAATAAAATTAAATCCTGCAGAATCAAATGCTTACATACTTTTGGGCAATTTGTATTCTAATTTAAATAGATATCAGGAGGCAGAGGAACAATATAGAGAAGCTCTTAAAATCAACAAAATGGATCCGAGTATTTATGTTCTTATTGCAAATGTATACTTTATGAATAAAGAAATTGAACGTTCATTATTTTCATATCGTGCGGCCGTTAATCTGCGTCCGGAAAATGATGAATACAAACTTGTATTTATTCAGGTACTAGAAGATTTTATAAGCGCATTCAGAGAAGGTGATATCGTTGCAGAAATATAATGAACCATATCCTATAGAAAGAATTATAGCTTCATCAACCTATCTAACAGCGGGTGGCGTTGGTTTTGTGTGGTTAATAATCGCTGCAGTTTTAAAAAAGACTGTAAGACCTTTCCTGATGTATCATATTATGCAGTCAATCTTTTTATCTATTTTATATTTTTTACTAACTGTTATTGTGAATTTTTTGATGATTATTTTATTAAAAATTCCGTTTATAAATCTATTAATTGGTAAACTGGTATATTTTTTGATAATTCCATTGCCGTTTATTTTGAATTTATCTATAATTCAAGCTATAACCTCATCGATAATACTTTATCTGGCAATTACGGCATTTATGAGTTATTACAGTTACATTCCATGGGTTTCAGATATAATCAGGGGTAATGTAGGCAGATAAGGTTATATACAAATTTTGATGAGGGTTCAGTGTTTATCATTGAACCTTGATTTGTATTAGAGCTTCTTTACAAATCTTTACACTTTAGGCAATTTTTGAACACGAAATGTTTTATATATATAGAAGTGTATGTGTAAAGGAGTAAATATGGTTAGCATTCAAAGTGTAGGCAATAACTTATATACAGCGAACTTCCGTTCAAAAAACAGTGTCGCTCCTCAAAGTTACGGATCGGTTGCTTTCAAGCAGCAGACACCTGTTTCAATGTCTGATTATGAAAAGGAACGCAAAAAACAAAAGAAAAAAAATAACTGGATTACCGGTATTTCTGTCATGTCGATGCTTGCTATTACGGCAATGGCATTAATGTCAATATTTGGCAAAGGCGGATTAAACGGATTGAGGAGCAAAACCGAAGAAGAAGCATTGAAATTGAAATCTATTGATTTAAAGAAAATTAAAGATAGACCAAAAGACAGCTATTCAAAAGAAGTTCAGGATTTTGTCGACAGATTTGAATCCTTGTTAAAACGAACCGATATTGAAGCAAAAGGAGGGAAAAGAGTTGCGCAAGTGCAGTTAGCAGGTCCTGGAGGTACAGGTAAAACTGATGTCGCGGGTGTACTTGCAAAGAAAGTCGACACTGTATTCCCCGGTTCAGAATACTATATTCCGGATTTGAGTATGTTATCTTCAAATAGCTATAAAGGACAAGATGTCCAGATGCTAACTGAATATACTCAGGCTATTTGTAAACGTGCCGGTGAACTTTCAAATGAAAGCAAAGCAACAGGTAAGAAAAAATATCTGGTATGTTTCCTCGATGAATTTGATAAAATTGCAATGGAAAATAAAGGGATTAACAAGGCTGACAGTAACAAAACGGTTGGAGCATTAAAGACATTGATAAATGGTTTGATGGAGCACGACAACGTTATCTTATTATCGGCAACAAACTATCCTGAATTAATTGAAGATGCTGTATCTAGCAGAGTTGCAGAAAAGGTTATGGTAGATTACTTAACTCCGAAACAAATTATTACTGCAATTGTTGATCACTACAAAAATAATGCGGACAAAAAGTTTGTTTCCGGAGAATTGTTAGATGTAAATAATGGTAAATTAAAAGAAATTTGCGAAATTCTCGGCAACAAGAGTCACGAAATGGAATACAGAAAATTGTTTAACAATATTATTCCGAATACTCTGACAAAATCGCCTGAAAATGAAGCTATTCAACTAAAACATATGGTTGAAGCGATGACAAGTCCAAGCCTTGCAAGAGAACTTAAATTAAACGAAAGTGAAATCAACAAGTTAAAGAAGATTGTAGGTTCATAGGTAATAGCGTAATAAATATAAAAGGAGTGTTATAAACACTCCTTTTAATTATATCCTGTTTTTCCAAACTCCGCCTTGTCTGTCAACTACAGCATCATAGCATGACCAGATCCTGAATATACCTGTTAAACCGAGTACTGCGTGAGTAACGTTTTTTTCGTAACTCTGGTCATTAACAGCTTGACCTATCCCTGGCCAAATGAGTAATGATAGAAGTCCGGCACCGATTGATTTAGCTGAGACTCCTGCATTTGTGCCATGAGTTCCTGCAAATACAGGTGAACATACAGCTAACATCGAAAACAAAATAACCATTGATAAGATTTTTTTCATACAACACTCCTTCTTTTACATATAATACATTTTAAAACAAACAGTACAAAATATCAGCTGTGCGGATGGGCTTCATTGTAGACATCTTGCATGTGTTTCATTGATATATGTGTATATATTTGCGTATTGGAGATTCCGGCATGCCCTAAAAGCTCTTGTACAACTCTCAAATCCGCACCGTTTTCTATCAATTTTGTTGCGAAGCTGTGTCTGAAGACATGTGGTGTTACTTTTTTAGGCAGTTCAATTCTGGATACTACGTCATTTATTGCTGTCCTAATGGTTTGGTTTTGTAATCTATAACCAGTGTTATTTATGAATAGAGGGCTGCTTTCATCAATATTTCCCGTGTTATATTCCGGAGCAATTAATTTTCTTGCGGTATTAATGTATTGCAAAAGATAATTTTTTGCCCTGTCTGAGACTAAAACAATTCGCTCTTTTGCGCCTTTTCCAAACACCCTGATTTCGTTTTCATCAAGATTCAAATCCCCAAAGTTTAGATTGCTAAGTTCTGATACCCGCATTCCCGTAGCCCACAAAAGCTCTATTATTACACGATTGCGAAATCCGGCCGGAGTATCAATTTTTATATTATTAAGAATTTGTTCTATTTCATCAGGCGTTAGAAATTTAGGTAATGATTTCGGTCTTTTAGGCGCAGAAAGTGATAGTGTAGGGTTGGTTTCAATGTATCTTTCCCTGTACAGGAATTTATAAAAAGTTCTGAGTGAGGCTATTTTTCTTGCGAGAGTGGTTTTTGTATAATTGAAACGTTGTATAAAATGCAGATATTCCCTAAGTTTATCATAGCTAACTTGTGTACAGTCATCACCGTTTAACCACAAAATATAGGCAACCACATCAGAACAATAGGCTTTAACAGTGTGTTCGGAAAAATTCTTCTCCACACTCAAATATGTTTTAAATATTTCAATAAATTCTTTTTCCCGCTGATTCAAAATATTGCCTGTTTTTAAATTTACTTTTAACCTAAAATATTATACAATATTTTTACCGGAGTTAGAACTGGAACAGATGAATATATTTAAGACATTCGAAATATTCTTGCGTGAACCGTTAAGTGTTATAAAACATAACTGGATTCAGATTGTAAGTTTGCAGACAGATAATCTGTTTGCTCACAAACCTTCGTGTGAAGTATCTTTATTAAAAGATGGTGCACAAATAACTGTTGTCAATAACGAAAAACTCTATAATTTACTTTCGCTTGTAACGTATAAGGCAAAGAAAAAAGAGCAGGAAGCAGCTTTGAAAAAATAACGGGATATAATGAAACATATTAATGCAAAATTTATAGTAAGCGCAGAAAAACTATCACAATGTCCGGAAACGAATTTGCCGGAGTTTCCTCTTTTGGGGCGTTCAAATGTCGGAAAATCATCTTTTATAAACACAATTGCAAATAATAAAAATCTTGCAAAAACATCAAATACACCGGGAAAGACAAGATTAATAAATTATTTTAATTTTGATGATACATTTATGATAGCTGATTTGCCCGGATACGGCTATGCAAAAGTTTCTAAATCTACCCAGGCAAAGTGGCAGAGTCATCTTGAAGAATATTTGTTAAAAAGAAAACAGATAAAGGCACTTGTTCAAATTATTGATGCCAGGCATGATATACAAAGAAATGATTATCAAATGAGGGAATGGATTGATAATTTTAAATTACCGGTCTTTACTGTTATTACAAAAACTGATTATGTTTCAAGAAGCAAAATTCCCTCAATATTATCATACGTAGAAAAAGAATTAGGTGGTGATGTACTGCCATTCAGTGCGGAGGATAAATTCTACCGGGAAACAATGCTTGAATATTTACTGAATTTATGCCAATAATATTCAGATAGGGAGAGTAGTATGGTTCTTGTATTAGACGGGAAAACAGATTTAAACCAAATTTCACTTACGGGTGTCCGGGCTATAATGTTAATTTTATTGTTATCATCCGCTCCTCGTTCTTTTGAAGAAATAAGGGAAGCTTTTATTGATGCTAAGATTATGGACGAATCAAATTCAGATGATATTATACGAGTCGATTTGAATACAATTAAATCTTTCGGATGCGAAATATCCCGCTCAAGTATGAAAACAGGCTACAAATATGTATTAATAAAAAATCCGTTTTCAATTCCTGTGACCGAAGAAGATGCTAAAATTCTTAAAAGAATTCTGGATAAGCTTAAAAATACAACCGAAATATCAAAAATTTTAGAATATGATAAATTTATAACAAAGATAGCAAATTATATTTATGACGATAAAGTAAAAGAGTTATTTCTTGTTTCATCTCCTTTGAATCGTTATGACAAATCAATGGTTTATGAAATTGCTTATGCATGTATGCAAAAATATACGCTAAAATTAATGTATAAAAAGCAGTATGTGCCTAATCCGGTTGTAAAAGAAATAATAGCTCAGCGTCTTGTATTTAATAATGACAAGTTGTATTTGTACGGGTATGATATGGAACGGCAGGATAATGTTACATTACTCTTTAATCGTATCAGAGAAATAGTTTCCAAGCAGATTACGAATAACAAATTGGAAGAAAAAAATATAAAAATTACATTTGAGTTGGAAAATGCCGATGATATCATTCTCACAGAATCGGAAAAAATTATGAAAAATGTCGAAAATTCTTATTTAATACAAGGCGAGTATTTTAATGAGTTTCTTGCGATTCAGAGAATTTTATCGTTTGGTTCAACGTGCAAAGTTGTCGAGCCTGAAGAATTTAAAAATAAGATTATTTTCAAATTAAAGGAAATGAAGAAATTGTATGAAAATGAAAACTAAAAACGGACCGGTAAAAACGAACTTGTCATCGACACAGGTTTTGAAAACACTTCAGTTATTGTTACAAGACAATTATACAATGGCTGAGCTTATAGAAAAACTTAATGAAAATGAAGACACCCCAGTATTTAATAACAGTGTAGTGAGTAAATATATTAACACCTGCAGATTTTGCAGAATGGATATTCACAAAATTTCCGGCAAATATTTCATGTCAAAAAATCCGTTCGGGATGAATATGTCAGATGACGAATATGATTTGCTTAAAGATTTAAATGAGTGCGCAAATTTAGAATTATCATCAAATGCAAGTAAGAACATGGAAAAACTGGTTTATAAAATATGTAAGTATTCAAATCGTGAAATGTTTAGGGTAAATGATAACGTTTTGGATAAAATTTGTGTTTCCTTTGAGAATGCTATTCAAGATGAACATAAAGTTAAACTTACATTGAAAAATAAAACTGAACTGGATTGTGTTCCGATAAAAATTGTTGAAAATGTGAATGGTCTGCATTTTCATGTTCGCTGTTTGGACAAAGATAAAATGATTTTAGTAAACAAAATCTCCGCTATTGAAATTTTGAAGGAACGATTCCGTAATTCGAAATACGAAGGTTCTGTAATATATAAATTAACCGGTAATTTGGCAAAGAATTACAATTTGAGAGAAAATGAAAAAATAATTCCTTCTGACAGCAAGGAATCAATTACAGTAGTTAATACTAATGAAAATCATTTATTATTGATTCCTAGATTATTACGTTATGGTGAATTATGTGAAATTATAATGCCAAAGTATACTCGAGAAGAAATTAAAAACATAATAGATAAAACTCTTGCAAATTATGGAGAATAAAAATGTTTTTAGCTGTTGATATAGGTAACACCCGAACGAATTTAGTTCTTTTTGATTCTGATAAAATAATACAATCAGTTGGATTTGAGACTCTTAATAGTGCTGACAAAAATTTTTATAAAATTGAGCTCAAATCATTGTTTCAAGATTATAAAATATCAGAGTGTGCAATAATTTCAGTAGTAAATAATATGGACGAAATTATGAAAGATGCCTGCGATGAAGTTTTTGGCGTTAATGCCGTAATTTTGAAGCCGGATAGTGTTTCTGATATTAAAATAAACACTAAAGAAGTTAAATCTGTCGGAATGGACAGACTGGCAAATGTTTATGCTGCTTCTGATTACCCTTTGCCGGCAATAGTGGTTGATATAGGTACGGCAATAACTTTTGATATATTGTCAGCTGACAAAGAGTTTATGGGCGGAATAATAATGCCGGGGGTAAACATGCAGCTTAAAAGTTTGGCTTTAGGAACTTCCAAGTTGCCGGAAATAGAGCCGAAAGAGTCCCTATATGCAATAGGTAATGACACCGAAACCTGTATATTGTCCGGTGTTGTTAGAGGAACAGCTGCCGCTATTGACGGAATTATTGAACAATGTATTGAAGAATTGGGTGATTGTAAAACAATAATTTTGACAGGCGGGCAGGCAGAATTTTTATCAAAATATATAAAAACTTCGTTCAGTTTGATTAATGTTAATCTTACAGTTATAGGTATTAAAAAAATGTTTGAATCCCTATAAACATTTGTCTTTGTGTCAAATATGTTAAGTTTCTTAACAATGAAAGAAAAAATAACCAAAAAAACTTTACAATTTTTTCTATTTAAAATAGTATGTTATTATGTTGTTACAAGTATAGTTTAAAGAAAAAGAGGACAAAACGTGGATAATTTAGGACCTGATATTTTTGGAAGAAAAGAGGTTGAACCTCAAAAAGAATACGGATATAACGTACAATCATCTGATGATATTGCTCAACCGTCACCGGGTGTTAATCCGGCTAAGATTAAAGTAGTTGGTGTCGGTGGTGGCGGTGGAAATGCCGTTAACAGAATGATTAAGTCCGGTTTAACAGGCGTTGAATTCTGGCTTATGAATACAGATTTGCAGATTTTGAACACTTCTACATGCAAGAACAGAATTCAGCTTGGTGCGAAACTTACAAATGGTCTTGGTGCTGGCGGTGAACCTCAGGTGGGTGAAAAAGCTGCTGAGGAAGCACAACAAGAAATTACGCAAGCAATTGAAGGCGCAGATATGGTATTTGTTACTGCCGGAATGGGTGGTGGAACAGGAACCGGTGCGGCTCCGATTGTTGCTAAAATCGCAAAGGATTTGGGAATACTTACCATAGGTGTTGTAACAAAACCGTTCTCATTTGAGGGTAAAAGAAGACAAAATCAGGCTCAACAAGGGTTGGAAAAACTCAGAGAATGTGTTGATGCACTCATAGTTATTCCTAACGATAAATTGCTTGATGTAGTTGACAGACGTGTATCACTTCAAGAATCATTCATAGTAGTAGATGAGGTCCTTTTAAGAGGTGTCCAAGGTATTTCTGATATTATTACAATTCCTGGACTTATTAACGTTGACTTTGCAGATGTTAAGAGCGTAATGCAGGCGTCCGGTTCTGCTCTTATGGGTATTGGTCGTGGTACAGGTGAAGGCAGAGCAATTGAAGCAGCTAAAATAGCTATCAATTCTCAACTTCTGGAAACTTCTATCAACGGTGCATCCGGTGTTATAGTTAATATTACTGGCGGACCTGATATGACTTTACACGAAGTAACTGATGCAACTAATATTATTAATGATGCAGTTCTTGATGATGCAAGAGTTATAATTGGTGCTGTCGTTGATGACAATATTCAGGGAGAAATCCAGATTACAGTTATTGCTACAGGATTTGAATTAAAATCACAAATGCCTGTTGAAGAAAAAGTTGAGAATCGTTCAATTAGCGCAATTGACTTTTTCTCCGGAGCGTTTAATAATTCCGTTGCTCCAAAAGCTCCGAGTATGACTAATTTCTCTGAAATTCAAATTCCCGATTTTCTAAGAAAATAGTTTACGTAAATAATTATAGAACGGCGTTTGATAAAAATCAGACGCTGTTTTTTTGTGTTACATTGTACTTACTTTTATGATATAAATACAATGTGGACAGAATAAGAAAATGTATTTCTTGCGGTGCTTATAAAAAACGCAGCGAACTTATTAAAATAACAAAAGAAAAAATCTCCGGCAATATTGTTACAGAGCCGGATTCGAAGACATTTGGCAGATCTGTATATCTTTGTTATAATCAGAGTTGTATAGAGAATGCATTTAAGAAAAACAGAATAAACAAAGCGTTAAAAACAAATGCTGATGTTGATAAATCATTGATTAGCAATTTGTTAGACAGAAATTTGAAAGGAACATTGGATGGACAGTTTAAGAGTTAGTGAATTAGCCAAAGAGCTAAATTTAACCAGTAAGGAGGTCATTGAGAAATTTGCGGAAATTTCAATATCCGTTAAATCTCATTCTAACACTGTTACATCTGAACAAATAAGGAAATTGAAAGAGCACTTGGGTGTTGTAGAAAAGAAAAATGTTCCCAAAAAAGCCTTTATTGTGAAAAAAGCAAAAACGTCCACAGAAGAACCAGAAGTGGTTAAGATGACTCCAAAAGAACCACCGAAGGTTGAGAGAATTGAAAGAGTAGAAAAAAAAGTTGAAAAAATTGTAACGGTCAAAAAGGAAGAAAAATTACCCGAGACGACCATAAGTAGCGGGAAGGAAGTAAGCGAACCACAACAAGAAAAACCGGTTGTTCGTGTCGAGCGTACAAAAATCGAATATCCGAAAAATCAATCCAGAATAGAGATAGTAAGAAAAGCTCCGGCTCGTGTTGAAAAAGAATCAGACAAGCCCGCATTCGGTGATAAAAAACCTTTTAAAAAAGAGAGCGGAGATAAAAAGCTTATTGAAAGAAGGATAATACCTCAAGAAATATACGAAGGCAAAGGTCAATCAAAGAAAAAAGCTGATAACAGGAAAAAAGATAAAGATTATAATTCCAAAAAAGAAGATCAGGAAATGATTTCTTTGGAAAAGGCTGCTGCCCAAAAACATAAAAAACGTTCTCACAAAGAAGAAGAACAAGAGGCAGTTACATCAATAGTTGTAAATCAGCCGATGACTATCCAGGAGCTCGCAGATAAAATAAGAAAAACACCAGCTGAGATAGTAAGATTTTTAATGTTTGAAGGCATAATGGCTACCGTTAACCAGCTCATTGATGTGGATACAATTAAAAAGGTTTGTGCTCAATATGAACTTGAAGTTCTTGAAGAAGATATAGAAGCGTTCATGGAAGAAGAGCTTGAAAAAGAAGAAAAACAAAAAGCTTTAACAGAAGTCGATAAGAAATTACTAAAGAAACGTGCTCCGGTAGTCTCAATTATGGGACACGTTGACCATGGTAAAACAACCTTGTTAGACAGTATTCGTGCATCAAAACATAAAATTGTGGCAACTGAAGTCGGTGGTATAACTCAGTCAATAGGTGCTTATACTGTTTATCTTGATAATAAACAGGAAAAGAAAATAGTTTTCGTTGATACACCAGGGCATGAAGCTTTTACTGAAATGCGTGCAAGAGGTGCAAAAGCAACGGATATCGCAATACTTGTTGTAGCTGCAGATGATGGTATAATGCCTCAAACAGTTGAAGCAATAAATCACGCCAAAGCCGCAGATGTTCCTATTATTGTAGCTGTTAATAAGATTGATAAACCGGGTGCTAATCCGGATAAAGTTCTTCAACAATTGACTGAACACGGACTAGTTCCGGAAGAATGGGGCGGTGATACAATAACAGTAAAAGTATCCGCCTTGCAAGGTCTTGGTATGGATGAACTTCTTGAATATATTTTGTTGGTAGCTGAGGTTCAAGATCTAAAAGCTAATCCAAAAGCAGAGGCTTCCGGCGTAGTAATTGAAGCATATCTCGATAAAGGTAAAGGCCCTGTCGCTACACTTCTTGTTCAAAATGGTACTTTAAGAGCCGGGAACTGTGTCGTTGCAGGAACAGCCTGTGGTCGTGTAAGAGCGTTGTTGTCAGATTCGGGTGAAAGAATTCAAAAAGCCGAACCGTCCACGCCGGTTGAGATTCTTGGTTTGACTGAAGTGCCAAATGCCGGTGATTATTTTGAAGTTGTACAAAATGAAAAAGAAATGAAATCTATCGTAGATAAGAGGAAAGAAAAAGAGCGCAATAAACGTCTGGATGCAATGCTTCCTGCTCATATGAGGAGAGAATCAGGCGTTGCCGAGGATGATGTTCCACATCTCAATCTTATCATTAAGGCAAATACGCATGGTTCGGCAGAGGCTGTATCTCAAGCTATTGCTCAATTAGAATCTGATGAAATAGTTACAAAGATTATTCACGTTGGAGTGGGTGATATTTCAGAGGCCGATGTAATGCTTGCATCTGCTTCAAATGCTTTGATTCTTGGTTTTACCGTAAAAGAAGATTCTAATGCATTAGCTGCGGCAGAAAAAGAAGGTGTTACTATAAAGAAATATGATATTATTTATCAGGTGCTTGAAGATATTGAAAGTACTATGATTTCGTTATTGACGCCAGAAATAAAAGAAGTTTCTACTGGTCAGGCAGAAATTCGCCAGATATTTACTATAGGAAAAACAACTAAAATTGCAGGTTGTTATGTTACTGAAGGCAAAATTAACAAAAATGATACAGCTCAAATATTGAGAGATGGAGTCGAAATCTTTAAAGGTGCTGTTGATCAACTTAAGCGATTTAAAGATGATGTTAAGGAAGTTGCACAGGGATTTGAATGCGGTATTTCGTTTATCAAATTTAATGATATACAAGAAGGGGATATTATTAAATTTTTCACTACAAAAGAAATTGAAAAAACGGAATTATAGCAGAGTTTGTGATAGAATCGCTTTATGAATACTAAATTTTGGACAGCTTTTTCTTCTATTGAGCAGTTGGATTCAACTTTTGTACAACGGCTGTATAATTATTTTGGAGATATTGAAACAGCGTATAATGCTACTTTGCGTGATTTAGAACAAATTGAAGGTTTATCAAAAGTCAAAGCTGAAAATTTCATTCGAAAAAAAACCGGTGTTATTCCTGAAAAAACGTTAGAATTTATTCTAAATAAGGGAATAAAAATTCTTACTTATGATGATGAAAACTATCCCTACTTGCTTCGTCAGATTTCAAATCCTCCTATGACAATTTATTATAAAGGAGATTTGTTTGGTTGTAATCTTGAAAAAACCGTTGCATTTGTAGGTTCAAGAAAAGCGAGTCTTGAAGGCAAGGAAAGTGTAAAAAAGATAATTTCTGATTTAAAAAACACCGATATTTGTGTGGTTTCAGGATTGGCAACCGGGATTGATGCTGTATCACACAGAGCGGCTATTGATAACAATTTAAAAACAATAGGTGTTATAGCTAGCGGATTTGATTATATTTATCCGAGCTCTCATAAAGAATTGTACGATAAAATAGAAAATGGATATGGTGCCTTGATTACGGAATATTATCCTACCTTTGAACCGATAAAATTCAGATTTCCCCAAAGAAACAGGATTGTAACAGGTTTGTCTTATGGTACGGTGGTAGGTGAAGCTGCAATAAAGAGCGGAGCATTGATAAGTGCAAACTTAACATTAGAGCAAGGCAGAGAACTAATGTGTATTCCGGGAGCGATTAATAATATTAACACTGAAGGAATCTATAAACTGTTAAAAGACGGGGCGACAATGGTAACAAAGGGCGAAGATATTTTAAATGCTCTGGGTTGGGAAATTCAAACAAAGAATGATGACAAATTAGATAAATCAAATATTGATGAGAAATATTTACCTCTTTTTGATATAATAAGTGTCGAGCCCAAGAGTTTTGATGAAATTCAGTCCAATACTGGCATGAATACTGATGAATTGTTGATTTGTTTGACAGAAATGGAATTAAATGGTTTAATAACACAAACCGAGGGTGACAGGTACAGGAGAGCAATCTAGATGGCAGAGGCTTTTGCGGAAGAAAAACCAAATAAAAGTAAAAAAGAACGGGCATTAGTTATAGTTGAGTCGCCTGCCAAGTCTAAAACGATTAAAAAGATTCTTGGTGACGGGTATCAAATTGAGGCAAGTTTCGGTCATGTAAGGAATCTTCCGGAAAATGTTTTGGGTTTTGATGTTCATAATGATTTTAAACCAACATATGTCATAATTCCCGAGAAGAAAAAAGTCGTTACAAAGTTGAATGAACTTGCAAAACGCTCTGATAAAATATATCTTGCTTCCGACCCGGATCGTGAAGGAGAAGCTATAGCATGGCATGTACGTGAACTTTTGGATGTTAATGACAATAAGATATTTAGAATCGAGTTTAATGAAATTACACCAAAGGCTGTTAAATATGCGGTTGAACATTCCAGACAAATTGATATGGACAAGGTACAAGCACAGCAGACGAGACAGATTCTTGATAAACTTGTAGGCTACAAATTGTCACCTGTTTTGTGGCGACAATTAGGAAATTATCACTTATCAGCCGGTCGTGTCCAGTCTGTCGCTTTGCGTATGATTTGTGAGAGAGAAGAAGAAATAGAAGCGTTTATCCCAAAGGAATACTGGTCTATTCATACAATTATGGACAAGGGCGGTAAACTGTTTGAGGCTGAAGTTGTAAAACATAAAGGTAAAAAATTCGATATAAATAATGAAGAAGAAGCAAATAATATTAAGGAGTATCTGCTTTCACCGGCATGCGAATTTAAGGTTGAAAAGGTTACTCAAAAAACTACAAAGCGTAAACCGACTGCACCTTTTATAACATCAACTCTTCAGCGTGCAGCAAGCTCGAAACTCGGTTTTGGCGTACAAAAAACCATGCAGGTCGCTCAAAAGCTATACGAAGGTATTGAAATAGAGGGTTCACCTGTCGGCTTGATTACTTATATGAGAACCGATTCTGTTCGTATTTCAGATGATGCGCATGAAATGGCTAAAAACTTCATAATGGAAAATTATGGTGAAAAATATTATCCTGAAGCTACTAATGTTTACGTAAAAGGGAAACAAAACGTTCAGGACGCACACGAAGCGATTCGTCCTTCTTATCCTGAAAGAACACCTGAGAGTATAAAACAATATTTGCAACCTGATCAATATAAGCTTTATAAACTTATTTGGGAAAAGTTTATGTCTTCACAAATGGCTCCGGCAGAAATAGGTAACCGAACAATAGATATATCAGCCGGCGAGTATGGTTTAAAAGCCGGGACAAGCAAAGTTTTGTTTGAAGGATTTTTGAAAGTGTATAATGACGCAGAAGAAGATGAAAAAGAAAATGATGCAAAAATTCCGGATTTATTACAGGGAGATTGTGTTGAATGCAAAGAAGTTAAACCAAAACAGCATTTCACCCAGCCTCCGCCAAGATATAATGAAGCCTCTCTGGTCAAGGCACTGGAGGAACAGGGGATTGGCCGTCCGTCAACTTATGCTACCATAATTACGGTTATTCAAACGAGAAAATATGTTGAGAAAAAAGATAAGGCTCTTTTCCCGACGCTATTGGGAAGAACAGTTTGCAAACAGCTTGTTTCACAATTCGCTGATATCATGGACTACAAATTTACGGCAGGCATGGAAGAAAAGCTGGATGCAATAGCAGAAAAGAAGGCCGTTTGGAATATTGTATTAAAAGAGTTTTATACACCGTTTATGGAAGAAGTTAATTCCGTAATGAAAACAGCACAGAAAGTTGTAATCGAAACAGATAAAGTTTGTCCGAATTGCGGAAAGAAAATGGTGGTTCGCACCAGCCGATACGGAAATCAGTTTCTCGGGTGTTCCGGATATCCTGATTGTAAAACCATCATTTCGATAAACAATATTAATGAATTAGATGAAGAAAATAATAGTGCAGAATCAGTTGATAATATTACCGAAAAATGCGATAAATGCGGCGGTCAAATGGTGTTAAAAACAGGTCCTTACGGTAAATATATAGAATGTGTGGAATGCAAGTCACGCAAAAAATACATTCGTTCAACAGGTGTAAAATGTCCAAAATGTAATCAGGGTGAAATTGTTGAAAAAAAATCGAAATCCGGAAAAATATTCTTCGGCTGTAACAAATATCCTGATTGTGATTATGCACTGTGGGATGAGCCAACCGGCGAGCATTGTCCTGATTGTGGTGAACTTATTGTAAAAAGAATCAATAAGAGTGGGACTGTAGAAATGTGCTCAAATAGAAAATGTACCTACAAGAAAATTATTAACCAACCTGCAGAAACACAAGAAGAAGAATAAGTATAAAGTTAATTTTATAATTTATTATAAGATATGTAAATTAAAAATTTTTAAGGTTGAATTTTAAAAATTTTTATGTTATAATTCCGACACATTGCGAAATTATAAATAGTAGAATTATCAAAAGGAGAATTATCCATGAGAGTAGGTGCTATTAGTATGGCTAATTATCGGCCGTTGAAGACAAATTTATCACAAAAAAATGAAACTGTATCTACAATTTCATATCAAAATAATCAACCGTCATTTGAAGGCAAAGGGTTGGCTACAGTCGGTGCAATTGTAGGCGGTATTGGTGGTTTTCTATTAGGCGGACCTATTGGTGCAGCTGCAGGTGCAGCTTTAATGGGAACCGCAGGTGCAGCAGGAGATGATAAAGCCGAATACACAGAATCCGAAAGATTTGGATATTCGCATTACGACTAATTAGAAGCAAATCTGAATTAAAAATGAGCTCAACGTAAATGTTGGGCTCATTTTTTTATAACCAATAACTCAGGTAAATGTACCAAGCTATCAACTTTACATTTATTTACAATATGACAGAAAAACGCAATTTTAGAGAATAAAAATACTTTATTTATATAAGAAAGGTTAATTAATGACAGGTTATAATTGTGCTAATGGAATTACTTATCTTCCCAAAACGGCAGAAATCAATCTGCGGTTGATGAACTGTTATGCCAGTCCGGTTAATTTCAGGGGGAAAAGTAATAATCTAACTCAAGATACAGTTGAATTGTCGTCATCTGCTCCTAAAAAGAAAAAACTTGGTGCGGGAGCAAAAATCGCAATTGGAATTGTATCAGGTGTAGCTGTGCTACTGGGTACAATGGTTGCAGTTTCAAAGCTCCAGACAAATAGACTTACAAAATTATATAAAGAAAAGCTTGTACCAAAAGTTTTTGATAAAAAACTTGTATTTAAAGAAGCTTCAAGCAGAGATGAAGCTGTAAAATACGCAAAAGAAGTTCTTGGTGTTCAAAAGGTCGATGAAAATATGACCATAGAAGCTTTGAATTACGCAAACAGAGGTATTACTGATGTAGTTAATAAAAATATCGGTCAGGAATTATTTATTCCGAGAAGCTATGTATATGAAAAATTAGAAAAAGATAAAACGTTAGCTTATGTTAATCAAAGTGTAAGAAGTAAAAGATTTGGAGAACTTGGTCTTAATAAAATTTATTTTGATGATGAGTTTTTGACACAAAGTCTTAAAGAGCAATTGGGTGACGGCAAAAATGCTCAAAGCGCAATTGACATATTATTTAGTAGTTCGGATGGGGCGGGGTTAAAATTTAAACTTGGAGACAAGAACGGAGCAGATGTTAAAAGGCTTATTAATAAATTCAAACAAGATCCTAAATCTCTCTCCATAGATGAAAAACGGTTTTTGAGATTAACTACAAATGCAGGATTTTTAGGTAATAAAAGGGCAAGTTTTGATTATGAAGGACTTTTAAAAGCAGAAAATATTAAACTCGATATCTCCGGAATGACTACTGTTGAAAAAATTAAAGCAATTGATAATTATTTGAAAAAACGTAATTTAATTATGGAAGTTAAAATTGATTATTCAAAAGAAGATAATCTAAAAACAATCTATCATGAGATGGGACATTTGCAGGACTTCGCAAAAAATCTCAAAGAACTGGATTTGAAAGGTTGGGATTTTGATTTGAAAAAAATATTTAGAGAGGCCGGCGAAGAAATAAAATCAGGCAGAAAATTTGAAGACAGAGCCGGTGTTGATGAAATTGACAACAGATGGGGCGGCTCTACTTATAAAGGTTTTGCGGAGCTGTTAAAAAATGATCCGGAAAAATTCAAGAAAAGATATCCCGATTTATATGCTCATCTTAAAGACAAAGATATCCACGCAACGGCACTTAAAGTTTCAAGTTATTCCACGACAGGTATAGGTGAATTTGTTGCAGAAGTCTATGCAAAAATGATTAGAGGTGAAAAAATACCTGATGATGTCATGAAGCTTTACAAAAAATACAAAGGTCCGTTGCCGAACGGATATAAATAAGGACAAATGTTAATAATTGTAAAGACGAATTTTTGAGATTTGTAACATGGCTAAAAGTATTGATATAATTGCGATATGATATGATATGATATGATATGGGTCGTTTTGTGTGATTTTTTATTTACCTCTGGCAATTTTTTGTTTCTTCATAACTTTATATATACAACAGGGGAATAACCTAAGTAGAATTAAAATATGAGGAGGCAAATTATGTCGAGACAATTAATTGGAAAAACTATGCTGGATGCATTGGAAACAGGAGTAAAAGCTTGTTCGCAGAGAGGACAGCAAATAGCTAAGGGAGTTGAATTGGCACGCCCCGGGATGAATCACACTATTGCGACTGTACAAACAAGTAAAGGAACTAAAGTGGTTGAAACAGTGAAAAACATTGTAGAACCTAAGTGCGATTCGGGTAAAATATTAGTCGCAGGAAAATGGCAGGAAATAACAGACGAAAGAGGTGTTATCACTACAATTTGGCGAAAACCAAAATGTAATAATGTAGATGGATGTCAGTACGGATGGAGAAGGGAAACTCCTGAGGGTGTTATTGAATCATTCCGTGAAGGAGGTGATGCTATAATAATGAATAAGTCTGATTATGGAAGAATGGCACGAAGTAGATATCCCCGTGAACTATCGTATATGTACCGTGATAAAGAAGGTCATTCACTTATAGCCATAAAGGAGGCTCATAACGACACGCTGACAATACGTGCGAAAGATATTCAATTAGCAAATGGACTCAATTTAAACGGAGTTTATACTTGTTATAATCCTGATATGAGTCTTCCCGTTAATGTATTACATTGTGCAAAGGCACCGGCAGGTACTGATAAAGGAATATTATTTGAAGTATTCACTTCGGTTAATAAATTCTTAAATAGTTTGAGAAAACCGGCAGTATAATTTATGTTAAATAGGAAGGAACGTGGTTGACTTTAGTCAACCACGCTCCTTTGTTGTTTATATTTGATAAAACAGAATGTTATCAAGGCTCATAACACTTCGTAATTACAGTTTTAACTTAAAATAAGCAAGTCTTGTTATTGCGAACGAAGTGAAACTATCCAGCTGATTTTACGTTTGGCAAACAAATTTGCAATAAGATTGAATGAAAATAATTAATAATAAGCTGGATTCCTCGGGGGTAAATATATTAAGCATGTAGTGTCACGCAAAGCCAGTGTATCTACGTGCGTAGCACTAGATCGCCGTTTTTCTTGATATGTTCAATCAATCCGCCGTCGTTTAAAAGTTGAATCATGACATCAGGGAGAGGTTCAATCATGGTTGTGGTACCTTTTGTAAGATTTTTCAAAATACCTTCTCTGATATCCAAATCCAATTCGTCACCGGCATCTATACCGTCTGTATCGCATTCAATTGCCAACAGACCTATATTTATTGCATTTCTGTAAAAAATTCTTGCAAACGACTTTGCAATAACCGCACCGACTCCTGCGATTTTAATAATTTGAGGAGCATGCTCTCTTGAAGAACCAAGTCCGAAATTATTACCCGCAACGACAAAGTCGCCTTTTTTCATTTCTTTGGCAAAATTTTCATCCGCATCTTCAAGAACATGTTTCGCAAATTCCTGCAAATCGGAACGCAAATGAAACAGCCTTCCTGGTGCTATGTGATCTGTCGAAATATTATCTCCGAATTTAAAAGCCTTACCCTGCATTTTTCAATCCTTCTGTACTAGCTTCTGAGTTGCACCGGCATGACAAGATAAATATAATCTTCCTCTGATTTTGGTGCCAAAACGGTTGCTGACAGCGAAGAATTCAATTTTACAATAACTTCTTCCGCTTCAACAATTTTAAGAAACTCAAGAATAAATTTGTAATTAAAAGCTATTGTTAAAGGCTCAGCTGAATATTTTACATCAATTATATCCTGAGAATTACCTGACTCGGGCGAATCACCCGACAATTTAAGCTGATTGTCTGCAAATTCAAATTTAACAATACTGTTTTTTTCGTTAACCATTACAGAAACTCTTTCCAGAGCTGAAATTAGGCTGAACTTGTCTATAACTGCTTCTTTAGGAAAAGTTTGCGGAATAAGCTGATTATATTTCGGGAATTGTCCCTGCATCAGCCTTGTAATAATTTTTGTCTGATTAATAGTTATAATTATTTTTTTTGCTTCCTTACAAATTTTTATAGATTCTGCATCAGTAAGTAACGTAATTTTTGACAATTCATTCAAAACTTTTGATGAAAGAAGCATTTCAAACACTTTTTCGCTGTCAGCAGAGTTATTTTTAATAACTTCTCTGACTCTTGCGAGTCTGTTACCATCTGTTGCTGCCATTTCAAGTATATTTTTGTTAACTTCACAAACTACACCGGAAAGCAGATTATTCGTTTCGTATCCGGCAGCAGCCGATACTACCTGTCTGATAGCTTTAGTAAACGGTTTAGATTCTATCTCTATTGAATCTTCTTCTGATATATTTTCTTCAACCTGAGGGAACTCATTTGCAGAAATACCTATAATATCAAATTTGGATTTGCCACATGTTATGGTTGTAATTGAACCGTTGAGTTCAATTTTAACAAGCTCATCCTGTAATCTTGAAATTATGTCGCCCAATTTTTTTGCCGGTAGAGTAAATTTACCTTCTTCTTCAACTTGAGCGTTAATAATGGTAATTACGGACAAATCAAAGTCCGTAGCTGTTAACTTAACCTGATTATTTGCAGATGCTTCAATAAGAATATTTGCCAGAACAGGTTGTAATCCTTTTACAACAGTAGCTCTTTCAACAATTCTTATTCCGTTCAATAAATCTTCTTTTCCCGCAACAAATCTCATAAAACTACCCCTTAAATATCTGTGTTACCACCTTATTTTATTATAAATAGCGCTATTTTACAAGTAAATTTTGAACTTGACTTTTTGAAAAATAACATTAAAACACAGGTGTGAAGTTAAAGATGAAATTTAAATGTAAATATTTGTAACAAATTTATAAAAAAGCCTAAAGTTTTTCAAAAAAATGCCGATATATAAAATGTAAGCAAAAAGAAGCAGAATTTAGAATATACAGGAAAGGATTAGAAGAATATGCGTATCGAAAATGAAATGCTAAAAAGATTTAACAAGACAACGGTACCGGAATGCGGAGGTGAAATTAGCCTGTCAGGCGAGCTGGATTTCTTCTTTGACAATGTAATGGATACGGTTGTTGAATTTTTTAAAGAGCGGGAAGAATTAAAAGTTTAACTCAAGGCTCAAAAATACAAATACCCTAAAAGGGCGGGATCGGTCTAAATAACCATCCCGCCTTTTTTACATGTAAACAAATGTAAATATTTTTTTTGCAATAGCAAATTTTATTTTTATGGGTTTTATCTAATATTGAGAATTACCCCCAAAAAGAAAGGACACAAAATGAAATTAGAGTCAAATGAAGTTATGTTTGGTATGAGAAACCCCGAAATCGTTAAATTAAATTCTGCAAAAAATGTTAGCAATAAGCTCAAAAACTTGAATACGAGTGATTTGTTCACTTCTTCAAAATCTTTGAAAGCAACTGCAAATAAAAATGTTCGTAGTTCTTTAAAATCATTGGCATTAGGTGTAACACTGGGAATTGCAACTTTGTTTGGATTTAACCAGTGTACGCCGGAAGAAGATATAATTATTGATCACACTCATTATGTAGCGCCTGATCAATTAGCACCGACTAGTGCGGAAGATATTGAATTTAGCCAAAAAGCACGTGAACAACTGGAAACTAACCCGGCTTTACTGCAATCCTGCATTGAGTATATTAATGATCATAACATGTTTAATGGCGCAGAAGGTCTTTTAAGCGAAGATTATCCTGTAGAGTGGAAAATAAACGTAGTTATAAGTTGCATTATGGGTGACGCAGATATGAAAGAATGGTTTGCTGGCTTAATCGGCTAATTACAATAGAAATATTATTATAATCAAAAAGACCTCTTTTAAATAAGAGGCCTTTTGTTTTGATTATTACTTTGTTGTTTGTATAAACAAGCTTATTAAATCATTCAATGCAGAATACTGTTTCTGATAGTTTTGAGATTGTCTTTCCAAAGCCAATATCTGTTTTTTGTATTCTTGAATCGTGCCTTGGCACTCTCTTGCAGAAGTTTTCAAACTCTCTTGTACTTGTTGAGCATCCTGCAATACGCTTTTCATAGAAATGCCCAAAGCTTCCATTGTTTGTTTAATGATTTGAGCACCGGTATGTCTTGAAACCCCGCTCGGAAGTTGTGATATTAGTTTCTTTAAAACTGAAATATTTGAAGGCATTTCAAAATTATCAGAAGACATATCCATTGACGGAGTCTGGATTTGAGGCTCTGTAATAAACATTGCTTCATGTTCATCTTCAACATCATCAAAAAAGCTTGTCGTGGTTTCCGCTTTAGGTTCTGCAAATAAATCGTCATTGCCTAAGCTATCATCATTGCCCAAAAATAGGCTGTTATCATCAGAAGCAGGTGCATCAAACAGCGAAGTGTCAACTGCTTCATTCATATCAATATTTTCTGCCTGCTTTTTCAGCGCTTCTACTATTTTCTTTCCTACACTTTCATTATTCATAATTTACTCCCTCGTAAACTTTCTATCGATTAAGAATATTATATTATAAACATTTTTAAAACAAGCATAAAATCATGTATATTGTTATTTTTCGTAATATTTGTAATATAATGTTCATATTAAAGTAGGATTTGGGAGATAAATATGACAAAAGATATAGACTGGGCATCATTGGGATTTGGTTATATAAAAACAGATTACAGATATGTTTCCAATTATAAGAACGGGAATTGGGATAACGGTGTTTTGACAGAGGATGAAACAGTTACTCTGAATGAAAGCGCGTGTGTTCTGCAGTATGCGCAAACGTGTTTTGAGGGATTAAAAGCGTACAGGACAATAGATAATCGTGTTGTTTGTTTCAGACCTGATATGAATGCTAAGCGTATGGCTGATACTGCATTAAGACTTGAAATGCCGGCTTTCCCGGAAGACAGATTTATCGATGCCGTAGAAAAGGTTGTACGGGCAAATATTGAATACGTACCGCCGTACGGTTCAGGAGCTACGCTCTATATAAGACCTTATATGTTTGGTTCTAATGCTGTTATTGGTGTTAAACCTGCAACTGAATTTCAGTTCAGAATTTTTACGACGCCGGTAGGACCGTATTTTAAAGGCGGTGCGAAACCGATTGCACTCAGAGTACCGGATTTTGATAGAGCAGCACCGAGAGGAACCGGACATGTTAAAGCGGGGTTGAACTATGCGATGAGCCTTCACGCCATTGTTGACGCACACAATCAGGGTTACAGCGAAAATATGTACCTTGATTCAGCTACAAGAACAAAGGTTGAAGAAACAGGCGGTGCAAACATTATATTTGTCACAAAAGATAATAAGGTCGTTACACCAAAATCAAATACCATATTACCTTCAATAACCCGACGTTCTTTGATGTATGTTGCCGAAAAATATTTGGGATTGCAGGTTGAAGAAAGAGAAATTTATATGACGGAAGTTTCGGAATTTAAGGAATGCGCCCTTTGCGGAACTGCTGCCGTACTTTCACCTGTTGGTAAGATTGTTGACCATGGAAAAGAATTACTGTTACCATCCGGCATGGAAAAAATGGGCGAAATTACGCAAAAACTTTATGATACCTTAACAGGTATTCAGATGGGCAGAATTGAGGCTCCTGAAGGCTGGCTAAAAGAAATTAAATTAGAGCCCTTAACTGTTTAATACGGATTGTAACAGCTTTATAATCTTAAAAGTCTGGCAATAAACCTTTAAACTGCTCATTTTATGAGCGTTGCATGGATAAAAGTATTTCTTGCGGAATATAAGTATTTTTAACGCCTGAATCCGTGTTTGCGATAAAAAATTCCACTTTTTCTCCGTGATTAACCCCAATTGTATCAAAAGGCACGGATAAATCTATCACATCTTTGTATACGATATTAACTCCTTCCGGGTTGGCAAGTGTCCACATATTCTGATGCAAACATTTTGACAGCCGAGGCGGATACAAATTGTCTTTTACTAGTGTAAGAGTCAGTTCATTCTCAAACTTTTCACGCAAAATCGGATAAGGATTATCAGTTTTGCTTATAAGTCTGATATACGCACGAGCTCCGGCATGCGTAGCATTTCGTACATAAATATAAAACTGATTAATTCTGTCAAGGAAATTCGTATTTTTAGCAGATTTGTTTACATGCAACCTAAAGTACATATTGTTGTTATCGCATCCGAAGAAAATCTTGTCTATACTTTTATTTTCACGATGTACCGGACCGTCAAGCAGGCTGATTAGTCCCGAATTGTACCAGTCATTATCGCTGTCGTGAAGTCCGTCCATTTTCGGAGTAATTCCTCTTGAAGGTCTTTTGAAAGGTATTTCTATTTTATCTATCAAAGAGTTGTTCAAATAGTCCGGAACTTTATAACCGAGCGCAATATAAACATTTTTGAGATGTTCTCTGAACATATAATCAAATACAAAATCCTGACCGGAGTTATTTGGCTCTCCATACCACCAAAACCAATCACTACTTTGGGCAATCATTAATTCACGTCTTGCAGTTTCAAGTTTATGTTTTGAAACTGAAGCCGAATCAAACTTATCTTTTGCATTTTTAAGATAAGTCCAAGCCTTGTTTTTTGTCCTATCTCCTATCCAATATTTAAAAGACTTATCAATACTTGAGCCTGCTGATATTTTATCAATAGGTTTTTTATGTTTATCCTTGTCTATGTAATCTGAAATCAAAACTGTTTCCAGCGTATCGTCGTCTTCCAGTAATGAATAGAAATTTCCGAGAAAATCATCGCCGTCATTTTCATAATTTTCCCAACAGTTTTCTCCATCCTGGGCAATTGTTAAAAGATGCGAATCATCAGGAGAAATCAGAAGTTTATTTTGTATATTTTTGATTTTTTCGTACAAATCACCCGCTGCCATTTTAGAATTTATGCCGGCATATTCAAAATTTATAAGATTCGGTATTGAGCGGTCTCTGAAAATTATATCAATCGGCGAAGATTTTGTTTGATACTCATAAACTTTTAAAAGATGATAAGGATCATTCAAATTACCCTTAAAATCTCTGATAAAATTGTAATTTGCAGATTCAGCAAGAATCCTTTCATCTGATATAGTCCATTCAATACCTTCTTTTGCCAGTAAAGCGAGTGTTTTGGGGCATATACAAAGTTCAGGAGGCCAAAAGCCTTTCGGACGGACTCCAAACAATTCTTCAATTCTGTTTAAAGCCATTTTTATTTGGTATATTGCAGAATCTTTCATGTTGAGCGAAGAAGGAAGTCCTGTTTTATCAGGAGCGGATTTAAGTGTAGATTTCATGTCAATTAATATTGGTAAAATGGCGTGATGATATGTACTTGCCGTGATTTCCAGCCTACCTTCGTCAACATATCTTTTATATGTAGGAATAATCTCTGACATAATCTGTCGGTGGATTTCTATTATCTCTATTCTGTCTTCCTGAGTATAACCGTGCTGTTTGGCCCAAAGTTTTTTCAATTTTGGATAACGCTTAAAATGAATCGGATCAATCCACACCAGATTGAAAAGTGCCATTAAATCTGACAATTCTTCATCCGTAAAATCTTCCGGCTTACAAACATCACTGCTGAACCTTTTTTTAAAAATTTCCTTGTATGTTTCACTTTTGAATATCATAGTTTCATATTTTGGACTAAAAAAGTTCAGAAGAACAAAAGATTTTTCTTCAGCTGTCATTTTTGAAACATCTGATATTGTAAGTTCAGAGTGGATATCATTGGCTCCTTCCGTATAATCGATAATCATATCAAGCAAAGCCGGTACAATATCAATATTTAATTTTAATTTTGGAAATCGTTCCATTATAAGAACCATATCCAAATAGTCCTTAACCGCATGCAAACGAGTCCAAGGCATCAAATAAGTACCTTCGATTTCATAGACCGGCTGATGCATGTGCCAATATATTGCAAGTGATAATCTTTTCACACGTCACTCCACCTATAATACAAGTATACATGAAAAAGAAACCCTTTACAAGGGTAATTATTTAAATCCCAAAAAGTATATTAAAAAATTTTACAAATTACGGCCTAAACCACTTGAAAAACCTATATGTTTTTGTTAATATGTGGGCAAAGCAGTCCCTCGCACATTTACTTGTATAAGTTTTTCAATGTATAGGCAGGTTTTTGTCTTGTGACGTTTTCATATATTTTAGTATGGATATTATTATGTGTGTAAGGAGTTTTCTATGAAAGTAGATGCTATTAGAGGAAATTATTATTTGACAACAACATCCCCCAAAAGGATAACCGCGCCTTCAGTTGGTGTATCGCAGAAAAATATGCCGTTAGCAGTGGCGTTTAAAAGCGGGAATCCAAAACATCTTTTTCACCAAATTTCTGAAATATCAATATTCGGACAAGGTTCCGGAGGCGTTGGAACAGTAGGTAATGACTTATTTTTTAACATTAAGGATTTTGACAGGGTAATACAAAATATTCCTCTGTATAATCAGGAAGTTGTTTACGTAAAAGAACTGGGAGAAAACGGCCAGATAAAACAGATTAAGCCTGACGGAGTAAAGCCACGCAGAATACCCAAAAATCTTCCGGCAGATCATCCGTTTAAGGCATACGAAGGTTCGGTATTTATTACTAACATGCAAATAGGCCCAGGAACAAATCTTGTTGAAGAATTGGCAAAACCGGCTAATGCAGGAAAAGTATTTATATTGGATGAAATAGGTTCGTCAACTATGCATTGGGGTATAGAAAAAGATGTGCCTATTAGTATATTTAAAGCCAGAAAAGATGAACGGTTGGTAAAATTCTTGCGTGAGAAAAAAGGCTGGACCGATGAAATGATTAATAAAATTGACATAACATTTACTTATGTCGATGCAACTGCAAGTATGATGAAGCCTTATGCTGACGGAAGTTATTCTTTTGCAAAAGGTGAAGATGCAATTAGGAATATATCTGTTAACTGGCAAGGAAAACCATACCCAAAAGAAGCAAAAGCAACAGCCGAATTAATGCCTTTGCTGAAAGATAAAATGAGCGGATTCGATCCTAAGTTTGTTGTATGCCATGACGGACAGGCAATGCCTTTGATACAGTTCATTGCCGAAAAAAATGCACAAGGGTTGGAATATTATAAAGATAAATCCATAACAGCATACGGTCACAATCTTTGTGACGGATATATGTATGATATGGGTGTAAAAGATGCTATAGTTTGTCTTGCAAAACCAGGTGAAATAGAAAAGATTGTAAACAGCAAAGAGTATATAGATGCTCTAAAAGCAGGGCAGGAAGAAAAATTCTTGACATCCTTACTTCCAAAGGAACTCTTAAATGCACGTTCTCAGACGAATGCAGTCATGTTCCCAATTGCCTACGGGGATAAGGGATATGTTCCAATGTTTACAACTGTTTCTGATGGTTATTATAAGAGTATTATATCCAATGAGGAAGTATCACCGGCTTTATATGCACGACTCAAGAGTCTGAGTGAGAAAGGCAGATTTAGAGGTATTATGAATGTGTTAATGGATCCGATGACTTCAGGTTTTACTGTTAACGGATTACAGAAATACTATAAAGAAGACTGCAAAATAAAACTGGCTGACGGCAAAGAGGTGGTATTGCCAAAGTTTCTGGCCTTTGATGAAGCAAAAAAATATGATCTCAAAAGTATGCGTGAAGTAAAAAAACATAATAAAATAAGCTTGTTAAAAAGATTAAATAAAGATTTCGAAGGTGCTCAGCTTTGGGGTGCAGGTAAAGACAAAACAATGCAGTGGCTTGATAAAGGGACCGGTTTTTCAGCTGCTGTAACTGGCGATACAGGGAGAAGTTTCAATATATTAGGTGGCATTGACCAGAAATTTGCTCAGATGCTGGAAAAAGGTCAGGATGTTCCGGTTTTTGTAAGCTGGGGACGTGGTGACTTCCAAAAGGGTATGGATACGGGTGTTGAAGCCTTTGCAAAATATGTTAAGAAAACAGGTGACAAAAATTCTGTATACATATTCGGCGGAGATATGACAAATATTCGTGAAAATATAACTGCAATTTTGGAAAAATACTCCGGAGAAGGCGGAATTTTAAAAGGTAGGATTGTTTGTCTGGACGGTTGGGCGCCCGGAAATTCATTCGTAGCAGCCGGTGATTATTCTGTATTGCCTTCAAGATTTGCACCATGCGAATTAACTGATTTAGAATCAATGAAAAAAGGCTGTATACCAATTGTTCCGAAGGTTCAAGGTATGGACCAGAAAGTTTTTGATCCGACAGATGCGGTACATAAAGATTTAATTAACGGATACAAGGGAAAACACGAATACTTTATGCCGGAAAAAGAAGCATTAGAAGCTGCTAATGCCGAAGCTAAAAAATCATTCAGTTTTGTAAAAAACAAATTAGTTAAAGATATAACAAAAGATTATACTTTGAAAACCGGTGAAGCCTCTGTTCCCGAAGAATTTTTACTGAAAGAGCTTCAGAAAAATAAGGAATACAGAGAGGCTCTGATTAAACTCCGTGATTCCGTTATAGCGGACGAGATGGCAGAATCTATCGAAAGAGCGGTTAAAGACAGAAATACAGACGTGGCAAACAAAATATGGAAAAACCATGTAGATTTAAAAACGACTTGGGAAGAAAATGGTGTTCTGAATCCGGGGAATAAATCTACCGGTCAACTAACTCGTGAATTGCATTTTAACCCTTCTTATGGCCAAAACCTGAATCCGGGTGAAGAGCTTCATCTGAATATGTCTGTAATAAAAGACGGCAGTGAAAAAGTAAAATCAAAAGGCATTATGAAAAAACTTGGAGAATTTATCAAGAAGCCTGTAGGCAAATTGACTTTAGGAATCATCGGTGCAGCAGCAATTGTTGGCGGATATGCTGCCTTTAAAAGTTCTCACAAAAGTAAACCGGAAGTAAAAGTTTTAGCGGAAACTCCGGTCGAAAATACTGCTGATGTAGATGAAGAATTTGATGAAGAAGTGTAAATTTCTTACAATATATAATAATATTGAACGTGTTTCATTCTTTGGAACACGTTCAATGTTTTGTGCTAGAATATAACTTATGATAATCAAAACATTTGTAGAACCACCGATTGATAATAATAATTACTTAATAATAGATGAGAGCTCAAATGAGGCGGCGCTTATTGATTGTTCCGCACAGGATATTTGGGACAAAGTGCCGTATTCAAAAGGAAAAGTTCAGGCAACTACCGTAGGTGAAAACAGGCAGGAAATTGAAAATGTCAAATTAAAATATATTTTGCTGACTCACGGACATTTTGATCATGTTGCAGGGATAAAACCAATTGATATCCCAATTCCGCCTGAAGAACTGCAAGCCGAGGCACGTCCTAAAGTGTTTATGCATAAAGATGATTTGAGTTGGTTGGATAAAATTAATGAATATATGCCGATGATGGGTATGCCGGAAATAAATATACCTCATATAGATGTGTTTATCGAAGATGGTGATATTATTAAACTTGGGAATATTGAAATAAAAGTGTTGCATACACCCGGGCATACAAAAGGCGGAGTTTGTTATTATGTCGGAAACAATCTTTTCTCAGGAGATACTATATTCCGTGAATCCGTAGGAAGATGTGACTTGATGGGCGGTAATTTCGATGAAATTGTCCGAAGTATTGAAACAAAAATATTTACCCTTCCTGAAGAAACAGCTATTTACCCAGGGCATGGCAAACCGACAACGGTGGGCTGGGAAAAAGAACATAATTTTTTTATGTAAACTCTCCTGTTAACAATTAGTATTAAGGCTTGACAATGTTTTTGCTGTTGTGTTACAAATTACATATATAAATAGTATTAGATAGGTTGATTGTCTAAAATGGGCGGGTCAATAGTCAGGGTAAAGAACTTTTGCAGAATTCTTTTGAATTTGTATTTACCACCCCCTACAATCCCTTAAAAAAGAAAGGAAAGATTATGTACGCAATAGTCGAAACAGGCGGTAAGCAATATCAAGTTGAAGAAGGCCGCTACGTAGATGTTGAATTGTTAGGCGAAGAAGCTGATTCAAAAGTTGTTTTTGACAAAGTTGTTATGATTGTTAACGGCAAAAAGTCAAAAGTAGGTCAGCCTTATGTTGCCAATGCTAAAGTTGAAGGAACTGTTATAAAACTTGACAGAGCAAAGAAAATCATTGTTTACAAACAAAGACCTAAAAAAGGTTACAGAAAAAAACAAGGTCACAGACAAGGCTTTGCAAGAGTTATGATTAATAAAATCAGAACGACTGCAGCTAAGAAAGCTGCCGAGGCTGCGAATGAAGGAGCTGAAGCATAATTAACAGGATGCTTTGGTTATAAATATTTCGTTAACCTCAGAATTATAAAATTAAAATAACTAAAAGGAGAAATAAAAATGGCACATAAGAAAGGTATGGGATCCACCAGAAACGGACGTGACTCGGAAGCGAAGCGCCTTGGTGTGAAAAAATTTGGCGGTGAAAACGTTAAAGCCGGTAATATTCTTGTACGTCAAAGAGGAACAAAAATTCATCCAGGAAATAATGTAGGAATCGGTTCAGATGATACTTTGTTCGCTATGATTGACGGACAGGTTAAATTTGAATCTCACAGACGTGACAGAAAACAAGTTTCAGTTTACGCTGTGTAGTTCAAGTTATTTAAATATTAAAAAACGGACTGCTATTTGTAACAGTCCGTTTTTTGCTTTTTATCTTGCATTATATTCTTGTTCGGGTGCTAGCTCCACATCTTTCCATGACGGAAGATCTTGCAAAGCTTGATCCAGGTAGTTCTGAGCAACTCCTAATCTATTCTGAAAATCAGCTAATCTTTGGTCAAACTCTTGAGCATACTTACTAAATGCTGCATATCCAAATTCTGCAATAAAATTTTGTACGGTGTTATTCATTTGATTTATAACATTTTGATATTCTTTAACTTTACCTCTGAAATAGTTAACTCTGCCAATTCCGGGTTCCATCATATCGTATACAAAATGTGGATTTAAAGCATGATGATTTTCATCCAGCGATCTAAACATATTTTCAATCGGACCAAGATCTTGAGTTTCTCCGTTTTGATATAACCAATCATTTACTTCAGCTAAATCGCTTGTCCAAATATTGTAATCTTCATAGAGTTCCCCTAAAGTTATAGGCCAGCTTGCATTCCAATTCATTGAAGCTTGACTACTATTTGGAGCATAACAAAAGTTTACAATATCCTCTATTTGAGTCTGCAATTCAAGCAACCTTTCTTTTCTTCCTTCCGGTGTAAACATATCTAAATGGTCTAAATAATTTTGTTTCATTTGACAATAGTCGGCTAACATTGCTCCAAAAACTCTGTCGTTACCCTCAACCTGTTGAGTAGCCGTTGCACCCATTGCACCTCTTACTGTTGCTTTTGCAACAGCTGCTTGTATTTCCTGTGCATTTCCTGTTAATACCACTGTTTCCGGCGCAGATTTCGGAGATACTGATTCTTCTCCTTTTACTTCTTCTTTACCTTTTTCTTCAGGTTTTTTTGTTCGACTTTTGCCTGTCGTACATTAAAGTTGTAACTGTAATTAAAATTCATACTTTACTCCTTTCCTATTTAAATAAAATATTCTCATGTTACATTTTATATAACGTCATATTTTCGAAAAACTTTAGGCTTTTAATAAAAATTGTTACAATTATTAATGGCCATCAACCATTATTTGTTTATTAATAGACATTAGAAATAGGCCATTGCAAATACTATACTTTAATTATGGTCAAAAATGTTAATCTCGAAAAAAAATTGGTGCAAAACTTGCATATATGCGCAAATCCAAAAAACTTTCCCAAATGAAGCTTGCCGAAATGGTTGACATGAATTTCAATTATATTGGTCAAATAGAACGTGGAGAAGCAAATGTTACTATCCGCACAATGAAAATTATAGCTGATGCTTTGGATATAGAATTAAAAGAGCTATTTGATTTTACATTTTAGATAATAATTCTCTACAAAAGTAGCTTAACTAAAAGCTGTTTTGTTTATTTTAATTAATAAATAGGTACGTTTGATATTTTAATTATTGGCTGGATTTTTCTGCGCTTGCAAAATAACAAATTTTAATCAAACAATGACAAACATTTGTCTTTAATATCAAGAGCAATGTCACGCGCTTGTTTTTCTTTTATTCCGATATTTTTAGCTACTGCTAAAATATCTTCTAATGTTGGATTTTTGCCTTCACCATTAATTGTAGTTGCGTGTTCGCCGTTGAATGATGAGCTGTAAGTCAAATCATACGCAGGGGACAGATGCCATTCTTTTTTATTTTCATCATATAAAAACGAGAAATTCTTTGAATGGTCATCTCTGTTGTGTGCAAAAACATTGAAACACATCAGTCTGTATAACTGCTCAATATCCTGATAATTTTTGGTTAATTCTAATGTCAGCTTCATCAAAATATTGTAATCAAGATTTGGCAAACGATGGCTTGTTTCTATAAGTCCGCTAACTGATACCATGTGTATTTTTTTATTTTTTCCCTCATTTACCCCTCTGTCAAAACGTTTTATCCCATAGTATCCTGAACAAGTTTTGGATTGGAACAATTGTGTTTCGCTCATTTTAATTCCGCAATCTTTAGCAACAAGAGAATATTTATATTCCTGTTCTCCGATATTTTTAGGATCCTGCGAGGACGGGAATTTTATTATCCAGTCTTCACCGTTTATTTTTGTCAAAATCTTTGGTCTTGCTCCGCCTGACGAGCCGCCAAGTTTAAATAATTCATCCAAGTTATCAGAATTTTGTGATTCTAATATTTTTGAGCATTCAGTAGCAAGTTTGTCATAATCAGATTCTTGTTGTGGGGTTTCAAATTTATGTTCAGGTTTGTATGTTAAAGCACCCATCCCGCTTTCTTGCACGACTGCAAGTCGGTTTAGGTTATCAATTTCACTCGGATTGATTTTGTTTTTCAAAAGCAACCTGTCAACAATCAGCCTTCCCCACCCATCAGGTAAACTATCATTAAACACTCCAAATAGCCCCTCAAACGGTTCAAATTTTGGCAAATAAACTTTTTTCTGTAGCGGAAGTGAAAATGGAGAAATACTAAAACCACTTGCAATCCAGTCATTATCATATTCAAAAGCAACAAGCCTATCGGGAGTTTTAGCCAATGTCCCGACGAATCTGTCATTATAAAAAACTTTTAAATACTTATAATTATCCATTTATAACCTCGTCAATTGAAGTATAAGTTTTTGTGGTAAATAAGTTTTCTATATCATTATCTAAATCGAGCGCAATAGTAATTTTTATAAAAGATTGAAGCGAAATTTCATATTTTGTTTCAAATCTTTTAATGCTGCCAAGACTAACACCGGATTTTTGTGCTAAAACTTCTTGCGAAATTTTTAACTTTTTTCTGTGCTCTTTAATTTTATCTGCAAAACTTTTAGCAATTTCATTGGGAGTTTGCTGATTTAAAAACTGACTATTCATAGATAATATATTAACCTATTTTACCCATAATGTCAATATATAGATAATATATTATCCAACAGCAAGACAACATCAAAGTTTTATTATGATGTATTTTGGGCTTAAAGTTTTATCGACATTGAGTTTCATACTGAAAAAATCCGTAAAATCCGTATTGTGCCTCAGTGACGCTTATGTATAGTTTTAATTAGTAAGCATATTTACAAAATTTTACAGTTGGTTCTAATCATGCAGCCATCATGTTTTCCATGATTTTTAAATTTTAAAATAGTATCTATTTTATCAATTAGTACTTGAAGTTTAGCTAAAATTTGATATATTGAAAATATAAATAAGAATAAAGTAGAGAGTAAATAATAATTAAAATGATTATTGTATACTCTCTATTTTTTTATTTAAAATACAGCAGACACACAGGAGGATACACAATGTGGAACGAAAGCGAACACCCAAGAGATGATGACGGAAAATTTACTTTCAAAAATGGCGGAAATTACTATAGCAACAGAGAAAGAGCAGCAGATATATTATATCGAGATGAAAAAATTAAAACTGAAAAAAATAAACAAGAAAGTACTTATAAAAGTAAGTTACTAAATATTTTAGGCGACAGAGCAAAACCTACAGACGTTTTATATGGAACTACAAAAGAACTTGAGCAAAAGGTTAAAGAATATGGACTCCAAGATAAGTTAAAAGGAACAATGACAGGAGGAGCAAGTGGCATAAACAATAATAATAGTCAAAGTTTTACAAGACCTGTTGAAGGCATTATCAAAAGCGATTTTGGTCCAAGAAAGCAACCAACCCCCGGTGCGAGCACATATCATAAAGGTATTGATTTTAGAGCTTCAGTCGGAACTCCTGTAAAATCCATTGCATCCGGTACTGTTATTAAAGCGGGTTCAGCCTCGGGATACGGCATCGCAGTTTATGTTGACCATGGAGTAATTAACGGTAAACATGTAATAAGTGAATACGGGCATTTAAGTAAGTGTAATGTAAAAGTTGGAGATAAAATTAATGCAGGACAAGTTGTTGCAAGGTCAGGAAATAGCGGCATATCTCAGGCTCCACATTTACACCTAACAATAAAAGAAAATGGCAAAGCAGTTGATCCCAAGATATACATAAAATTGAAATAATCATTCAAGTATTATTTGATAATTATATTTTTTCTCAAGTTCTTTTTGTCTTTTTTGTGCGTATTTTATAAGTGAATATATTTTTGAAGAATTAATCCTATTGTCTTTTAGATATGGGGTTAATGCTTCAAATAATATTGAAAGAGTGTCTCCATCCTCGGAAATATACACTTTATCTTTTCCAACATATTTTTCAGTTGTATTAATTAAAAGCTTATACAAACCAAAAAGTATACCATCCATGCTATACTCAATTTTTAAAACTTTTTCATACTCATCTTTTTCTAATTCAACTTCCTTAAATACGTTATCAATATTCTTTTTTGCAATAGGAATTTGAGTTTTAATAACCTGTTCAATTTCTTTTTTATACTGTCTTGATTGCTCTTGGGGTACGGGAATATATTGAGCAAATGCAGGTAAACTAAAAAATATAAATAAAAGTATGATTAAAATTTTTTTCATATATTTGATTATAGTATAATTTATTATTGTAAAACAATATGCTTATTCTTAATGTCAAACAGTGAACAAATGAATATTGCGGATATAAATAACATTTAAGCTATGGATATTTTAGACAGATTAGCAAAATCAAAATTCAGGAGCAGATTTAAACTTCGGGCAAAAGAACTGGAATATATCAAGGAAAAAGGAATAGACACAATCCATTCTCATGCCTGTGATTTTATTCGAGATAGAGTTGCTCCGGCAGAGCCTGTAAATGATGGTAAGCAAACCCCAATGCGAGGACATCCTGTGTTTATTGCCCAACACGCAACAGCGACCTGTTGTCGTGGTTGTATCGAAAAATGGCACAAATTCCCCCAACACAGAGAACTAACCAAAACTGAACAAGAATATCTTGTTTCTGTAATTATGGAATGGATAAACCGCCAAATTAATTCAAACCCCGTTTTATAACCGTTCAAAATATGTTCAAATCCATGTTTGTGATAACCTAAAAGAAAAAGGAGTGGCACATGGTTGCTACATTAGGAAAATTAAAGAAAGTTGACTTAAGAGAAGCCTGGAAACATGAAGCTTTAGATTTTACTCGTTGGCTGGCACAGGACGAGAATCTTGCTTTATTAAGTGAGGAAATAGGAGTTGATATTAATTTAATCCAAACAGAAGCAAGTGTAGGTTCTTTTAATGTTGATATCTTAGCTGAAGATTCTAATGGTAGAAAAATTGTAATTGAAAATCAATTAGAAGCAACTAACCACGACCACTTAGGTAAAATTATCACATACGCATCTGGTTATAATGCAGAAATTGTAGTATGGATAGTAAAAGATGTCAGGAATGAACACAAACAGGCAATAGATTGGCTGAATGAACACACAGATGAAAATATCAATTTCTTTGCTATTAAATTGGAACTGTGGCAAATTGGAGATTCACCATATGCTCCAAAATTTCAAATAATAAGCAAACCAAATGAATGGGCAAAAATTATGAAAGCACCTGTTTCAGATCTAACTGAGAGAAAATTAAAATTGCTTGAATTTTGGACGGCATTGAATGATTTTCTTGAAAATAAAAATTCAAAAGTTTCACCTCATAAGCCATCCGCTCACCATTGGAATAATGTATCCATAGGCACATCAAAAGCTCATATAAGTTTAACTGCATCAGCGAGAGAAAATAAGATAGCTGTTGAGTTATATATTCCAGATTGCAAAGAACTTTATTTTCAATTAGTAAACAAAAAAGAAGAAATTGAAAAATTGTATAGGGAAGAATTATATTGGCAAGAACTAAAAGATAAAAAAGCAAGTAGAATATCAATAAGCCGAGATAATTTTAATTTATATGATAATAAAAATTGGGAAAAAGATTTTCTTTGGCTTGAAGAAAAAACACTTGCCTTCAAAAAAGCTTTTTGCCCATTTATAAATATTAGTTAATGCGTTCAATATACCAATTAGACATCCCAAAATGATTAAAGTTCCAGTGGAGTTCAAAATAAAAATTAAACTCCAAAGAGTTGTCGTCTTTGAAGTTCCAAGAGTATTTATTTAGTTGTGTTTTGCGATAACTTTCAAACGCATCATTAATTTCTTT